>Ga0075163_10000034_pt1 | contig 141388 bp, 134 predicted proteins | sample JI1023141ADNA_FD_71478 | JGI IMG/M metagenome (GOLD analysis project Ga0075163, IMG submission 71478) | Wastewater effluent complex algal communities from Wisconsin, to seasonally profile nutrient transformation and Carbon sequestration -... | ecosystem: Engineered > WWTP > Effluent > Algae...
AAGCAAATCCATAATTGCCAATGATGAGCAATTCGCTATTGCCGCCTAAAAACGGTTAGCCGGGGCTGCTAGAGCCTTGTTACCAAAGATAGCCGGCGGGGACTTCGGTCCCCGTCGTCAATTCCGGGTTCGGGATTGAATGCTATCCCCCAAGGGGACTTCCTTCGGGGCGCGGTCGGCCCGAAAAAAAGCAAAGCCAAAATTCAGCTGTCCAGCCGGAAGACGATGGGCACGATGACCGAGGCTTCGATGGCCTCGTCGCCACGTCGGGCCGGTACGAAGCGCCAGCGCGCTACGGCTTGTTTGGCCGCTTCGTCGAGGCGCTCAAAATTGCTGCTTTTCTCCAGTTCGACCGTTGCCGCCTGACCGTCGGCCGTGACCCGCACCTTGAGCAGCACCTTGCCCTCTTCGCCCAGTCGCCGCGACATCGGCGGGTATTTCGGCTCGGGATTGTTCAGGTAGGCGGCGTTGTAGCGGGCCGCGACGACCGGCGCCGGGGCGGATGCCACGGGTGCGGCGGCGACCGGCGGGCGTGGCGCGGGTTCGGGGGCGACGGCGACCGGGGCGGCCACCACCGGGGTATCGGCAGTGGCCGGTTGCTGCTCCGGCGTCATGGCCAGTACCGGGCGCGGCCGGTTGGGGATTGGCTTGGCCTGCGGCGGAGGTGGCGGGGGCGGCGGCAGGGCGACCGGCTGCGGTTCGGGTGGTGTCTTCGGGGCCTCGGTAAGCTGCACAGTCAGCGGGCCGGGCGGCGGGATGTCGATGCCGTGAGTGCGCGGCCAGGCAAGGATGGCCGCGTGGATCGCCAGCGCGAGCGCGAGATAGGGGCCGCTCCGGCGCCATTCGCGCAGGGCGGGATCGAGATGGAAAAGATGCTCGGCAGACATCCTGCCTATTTTACGTGTTCGCCGGCCCAGCGTTCGAGTTGCTCGACAGGTATGGCACCCGAGCGACTGTCGCGGCGGTGCTGGCGGTCGTAGAAATAGGTGCGTGGCAGTTCGCCGTACCAGCGGCGGTCGATCTCGTAGCGCAAGCGTTCCGGCTGGGCGTCGGCGAACACCCATTGCGCCTGTGCGGCGAGGCCGTAGGACTGCGCCAGACGCTGCAGTTCGGGCCCCTCGGCCGGGGTGTCGGTGGCGACGATGACCAGGTTGAGCTTGGGATGCTGGCGGAGCAGCTCACCGAGGGCTTTCAGTTCGGTCGGGCAATGCGCGCAACTGGCCGACCAGAAAGTCAGGATGAAAGGCCGGCCGCGGTGCTCCCCTTCGATCTTTTTCAGCGACCCGGCCACGTAGGGCCGGATGTCGGCCTGGGCGAAGCCGGCGAGCAGCAAGGTGGCGAGGAAGATGAGGCGCTTCATGGCTTTATTTTAACGGTCCGCAGACCGTTGGCCGTCGTGTTCCAGACCAGCCACAGCGCCTGGCGACTGCTGACTAGCAGTGGGTCGTCGGCGGCGCCAGCGGTGCGGGTCAGCGTGGACGGGGCCGACCAGCGACTGCCGTTGTCGCGTGAATGCATGGCACGGATCAGGTTGTGCCGGCCGTCGTATTCGCGCCAGACGAGCGTGACGTGGCGGCCGTGCACGGCAACCTGGGGGTGGCCGGCCTGGGCGTCGAGATTGCCGAAGCGCTGCGGCGGGGTCTGCGTGTCACCGACGATGCGCCGGTAGTGCAGCCCGGGGCTGGGTTCGGCGCCGGTGAACCAGGCGATGTGCCGGGCGCCGTCGCGGCCGATGGCCAGCGCGCCGCCGTGGTGCGGGCAGGCGTCGATTTCCCAGCCGTCTTCGGAAGCGCGGCGCAGCGGTTCGTCGAGTCGGGCCAGTGCGAAGTCGCGCGTGTTCTGGCCGAAAATATGCCGCCAGAGGGCGACCGGCGTGCCGTCGGTATCGGCGGCGATGGCGATGCGGCAGCATTCGCAGGAGTGGTCGGCCATCTTGCGGTTGCTTTCGAAGCTGCGTCCGCCGTCGGTCGACCGGGCGGTGTAGATGGCGGCGCCGGTGTAGTCCGGATTGCCGGTGCCGTCGCGCTTGTCGATCCAGGCCAGGGTGACGCCTTGCGCGTCGGCGAGCATGGCGTTGAAGCGGTGGGTGATCGGGCGGGTGTCGTCGTTGACGGTGACCGGTTCGCCGAAACTCATGCCGCCGTCGTCGGAAACGGCCAGCCGGATGTGGCCAGCGAAGGGCTGCGGCAGGGCTTGCGTCCAGCTGACGTAGATGCGCTGGCCGATGGCGGCGATCTGCGGCCGGGCTTCGCCGTCGGCGGAAATCAGCTCCGGCTCACGGTTGACGGCGACCGCCTCGCTGAAGCTCCGTCCGGCATCGTCCGAATGGCTGACGAATACCTGCTGACCGACGACGCGGGCCAGCCACAGCCGCCCGGTCTCGTCGAAAGTGGCGGCGACGGCCAGGCGCGGCGCGTTCTGCTGCTTTTCCAGCCAGACCTTGGCGTAATCGACCTTGGGGCCAGCGGCGCCAGGTTGGGCGTGGTCGCCGTGGGCGCCGACACTGCCGGCCATGAGCAGGCCGGCAAGCAGCGGCAGCAGGCGCCTTACCATTTGGCCTGGAGGCCGGCGCTGAAGGTACGCGGCAGGCCGGGGGCGAAGGTATCAAAGCCGGAGCTGACGCCGGTGCTTTCGGCGTAGCGCTTGTCGGCGACGTTATGGATGTTGGCGAACAGGCTCAGATCGCGACCGAGCGGGTAGGTGCCGCGCAGGTTGAAGAGATCGTGGCCGTCATATTTCGAAGTGTTGGTCTGATTCGACCACCAGCTGCCGAAATGCAGCCATTCGAGCTGGGCCATGCCGGTCTGGGCGTTGCCGAAGCTCAGGCGGGTGTTGGCGATTTTGCGTGGGGCGAGTTCCATTTCGTTGCCACTGTAATCGACGGTGCTGCTGATTCGCCAGTCTTCGTAGGTGTGCTTGGCGTACGAAAAGGCGGCGTCGAGGCGCCACAGCTCGGCCAGTTGTGCGCCTGCACCGATCTCGATGCCTCGGTGCAGGGTCTTGCCGGCGTTGGTCGGCGTAGTCAGGTTGGTGACCGGATCGCGGTAGCTGAGGATATCGTCGGTCTTGGTCATGTAGTAGGCCGCGATGTCGTAGCTGATCGCCGTGTTGAGCTTGCCGCGCAGACCGATTTCGAAGCTGTCGACCTTGATCGGCTTGAGATTGCGCGAGGCCTCGGCAGCAGCCGTGGCAGCCAGGGCGCTGTTGGCTACAGCCGGCCGGAATAGCTGGCCTTCGGACGGAGCGCGGAACGCGTGGTTGTAGGCGGCAAAGACGTTGACCGCTTCGCTGAACGTGTAGGTGGCGCCGAGTTTCGGGCTCAGGTGGCCGAAATCGACGTCGGTGTCGCCGACCTGGCCGTAGTAGGCGGTGCCGGTCTGGATCGGTGTCGTGCCGAAGCGGTTGTCGAAACTGTAGCTGACCCGGTCGTAGCGCAGGCCGGCCGTAATGCGCAGCTTGTCGACCGGCGAGATTTCGCCGTGGATGTAGGGCGAAATGCCCTGGTAGGTCACGTCGTAGTCATAGACGCGGGCGCCTAGCGTATAGCTGGTGTAGACGCGGGTGTAGCCGGCGCCGGTCGAGGTCGTGGCGATGCGGTTTTCAACGCGGCTGCCCGGGCTGTGGTCGAGGTCGATACCGACGATGAGGCGTGTGCGCAGCGGCGCGAAATCGTGGCGATACTTGATCTGGGCTCCGAAGGACTGGTTTTCGGTGGTGTAGATGGTCGGGTCGTAGGACAGCGACCAGTTGGCCAGCAGGTCCATCGAGTCGTTGCGGTAGTACGGCGTGATGCTGAGCAGGGCGTTGTCCCATTCCTTCTCGTAGGCGCTGGACAGGCGGAAGGCCTGGACCTTGCGCAGCGAGATCGGCGTGTAGTTGGCCTTCGGGTTGTTGCGGTAGTCGTCGTAGGAAATGGCCGAGCTGCCGGCGGTTTCCTGGTCGATGTTGGAGAAGGTGGCGACCGTCTTCAGCGTTGCATCGTCGCCGATCGCGCTGTCCCAGCGCAGGGTGCCGCTTTGCCGGTCGTAGGCGGTCTTGTCGCGCCAGCCGTCGGTGTGGCTGAGGTTGAGGTCGGCGCGGAAGGCGTGATTGCCGAAGGCATTGCCGCCGGTCAGCATGGCCCGGCTCCAGCCGTAGCTGCCGGCTTCCAGCGAGCCTTCGACTTCCGGGCCGGTCGGCGGCTTGCGGGTCAGCACATTGACCACGCCGCCGATGGCGTCGGAGCCGTAGAGGGCGCTGCCCGGCCCCTTGCTGATTTCGATACCACCGGCCATCGGCAGGTTCACCTCGTACAGCGCGTTGTGGTTGAAGAAGCCGGTCGAGCGGGTCGGCACGCCATCTTCGAGGTAGAGATAGACCGGGTTGGTGGTCAGCGGCTGGCGGATCGCCGTCTGGTGGCCCTCGCCTCCGGTCACGTTGACCCAGACGCCGGCGACCTGGCCCATGATTTCGGTCGGGTGGGTCGGCTTGACCTCGCGCAGCGCCTTTTCCTTGATGACGCCGACTGTGGCCGGGGTTTCGTTGACCAGTTGCCCCTCGCGGGTGGCGGTGACGGTGACTTCGCCCAGCGCGGTTGCTTCGGCGTGAGCAGTGGCGGTGGCCAGCGTGGAAAGGACGGCCAGCGCCAGCGGCGCGAGTGCAAATTGCTTCATCATCGAACCCTAATTGATTTGTGTCAAAAAATGCTTATGAAACATAAGCTTAGGGTGCGGATCATACGGGTCTGGGCAGTGTGCGGGAATGTGGCAAATTGTCGCACCCATGCCCGGACTGACCGGCTGGCGCGGACTTCAGGTGCCAACACCCACGGCGAAGCTACGAGTGGCGTGTACGCCGGCGATGCGGATGGGGTTGAGGATGTGCTGGCGTTCGAGTTGCTTGACGATGCGCGAGATGGTTTCGAAGCGCAGGTCGGTGATGTCGGCGATGTCCTGGCGGGTGGGCAGGACGACCTGGCCAGCACTGTCGGCGAGCAGGCGGACCAGGCCGAGGACGCGGTCAATGGCTTGGCCGCCGCGCAAGGCGACGAGGTCGGCGGCACGGCGCTGGGCGTTGGCCAGCGAAGCGAGCAGGGAGTCGCTGTCGACCGCGCTGGCACCCTCCGGCCAGCGGATCAGCCGGCATTCGGTCAGCGCGGTGGCGCTGAAGGTGTAGGCGCCAAATAGCAGGGTTTCGCAGCCGAGGATGTCACCGGCGATGGCCAGGCTGGCGAAGGCCATTTCGCCGTTGGCCGCAGTCGTGTCAAGGCGGATGACGCCGCGTTGCAGCCGCCACGGGGCGCCGGTCGTGCCGCCGGCGTAGATGGCCGCGCCGCTGGCGCATTCCAGGCTGCTGCGCGGAGATTCGGGTTGAATGCTACGGTCGGCCGGAAAAATCGGGAAAATTTGAAATTCCTCTCGATGACAAGGCCCCGGACTCAGCCGGGGCCTGTGGGTTGGCTGGCGATCAGAATTTCATGTTGACGCCGGCGTAGAACGAGCGGCCCATGCCGGGGACGGCGATGCCCCACGGAATGCCGTTGATACTCATGGTCATGCCCTGGCCGGTATAGGTGCCGCCGGTCGGCAGGTAGTAGAACTTGTCGAACAGGTTTTCAACGCCGAAATCGATGCGCACCTTGCTCCACGAGTAGCTGCCCCGCAGGTGGGTCAGGCTGTAGCCGGCAGTCCCGATTTCGTTGCGGACGGCGGAGGTGTCCTCCTTGCCTGCGACGCCGATCACTTCGATGGCATTGTTCCAGCCGCCGGTCTTGTGAGTGAGCGCCAACTTGGCATTGAGCGGCATGATGTTGTAGAGATTGCCGCCGGTGTCGCGGTTTTCACCCTTCGTGTAATTGAGCAGGCCGTTCAGGCTGAATTCGCCGAAAGCAGTTTGGGCCAGCGGCAGGCGTCCGGAAAGGTCGAGACCGTAGAGGCGGGCCGACTGGTTGGCGTACTGCAGGCGGACGAAGGTGTTGGTGGACGGGTTGGGCGTGGCTGTCGGGCAGCCGCCCATGCCGGCGCTGCTGCAACGGACGGCGTCGATGTAGTCATCTACGTAGGTAAAGTACGGTGTCGCCTTCAGTTCCCAGCTGCGATCCGGGGCGTGGAAATCGAAGGTCGCGGAGACGGTGTAGGCCTTCTCCGGCTTCAGGTCGAGGTTGCCGACGTAGCCGTTGCCGTCGCCGACGAAGTTGTTCATGACCATCATCATGCCGGCCGTCGACCACGTGTAACGTTCGTAGAGATTGGGCGAGCGCACCTTGCGGGCCAGGCCGAATTCGATGTCCTTGGTGTTGTCTACGGTGTAGCGGGCAAGTGCAGTCAGGTCGAAATTGTGGTCGGCTTTGCTCCGGTCGGCGTTGTTGAAGGCAACTGCATCGACTTTCTGGTTCATCATGTCCATGCCAGTAACCGTGGTTGGCGCGGTGGCCGTGTTGTAGCCATGCACCATGTCGGCATCCGAATCGACCAGTTCATAGCGCGCGCCGAGCAGTGTGGTCCATTGCGGGGTGAGGCGCTTTTCCCATTCGGCGAAGACGCCGAAGCGATCGCGCTTGCCGTTGTTGATGTTCTGGAAGGCGTTGGGCGCCATACCGCCGGTGCCGGAAGGCGGCCACCAGTCGTTGAGGGTGTAGTGCTGATAGAGGGCGCCGAGGCGCAAGAGGTCGTTGCTGCCCAAGTCGATGTCTGCCTTGAGCGTGATGCCGGTCGTCTCGCTGGTTGAGTGCATCGGCATGCCGTTGACCGCGGTGCCGTAGGCCAGCTGCTTGTCGGCACCGAAGTTCATGTAGTGGTCGACATCTTCGTAATAGGCACGTGCTTCGAACTGGCCCCAGTCAAACTGGCCGAGGTAGCGCAGATTGAAGCGCTTCTGCTCGTTGCCCAGCATGTCCATGCGCTGGTTGGGGTAGAGCTGCTTGGGTACGTCCTGATAGCCGAATTTGGCTTCGACCAGGTGGTTGCCGCCGCGCAGGGCAAGGCCCAGCGTGTGGGTTTGCGATTCGTAGGCCGAGGAGCCCACTTCGTCGCGCGGCAGGGTGTGGCCGGGGCGGCCGGTAGCGGTGAAGCTCTTGAAGTTGCCGGCCGCTGTGTAGTTGTTGGCCTGGGTCTTGGCGCCGGTGTAGCTGATGCTGAACTGCTCGGTGGCCAGCGTGGCGCCGATGTTGCCGCCGAGCGCATTGTTGTTGCTGCGGGCAAAGGCGCCAATCTCGCCCTTGGTCAGCAGACCCTGGCCGGGGGCGGCGAACTGGGGCGCAGCCGTTTCGGCGACGATGCTGCCGCCGATGCTGTCGCCACCGACGCTGACTGGCGTGATGCCGGCGTAGACCTTGATCTTGCTGACGGCATTGGGATCAAGGTAGGAGAGCGGCGGGTTCATGTGGTTGGGGCAGGTGGCGATGAAGTCCATGCCGTCGACGGTGATCCGCAGGCGATCGTCGGCCAGACCGTGGATGGCCGGCAGACTGGAAACGCCGCCGGCGCCGTACAGGCTGACGCCCGGCACGTCCTGCAGCAGGGCGGCGGTGTCGCGGGTGACGGCGTGTTTGGCGGCGATCTCGGCCGAGCCGATCTGGCGCGGCGTCGTCGCCTCCGGAAGGCGGCCGGCGCTGACCACCACTTCGTTCAGCGTCGTCTGGGCCCAGGCGGATGGTGCGGAAAAAGCGACAGCCAGTGCGGCTGCCAGCGGATGAATGCGATACCCCATGAAACGCTCCCTGAATTATTGGTATTTAAGCGGGGCCTTATTTTCCGGGGTTTGAGTGGCTTGGGGAATGCGACAAATTGTCGCGCGACAATTTGTCTAATTCCAAAAGAAGATGGGGCGCAATAGGCTTGCGCCGTTCCTGCGCCATCCTCCCCAGGATCCCTGTTTCTCCCCTGAAACACCCGGGCGCGGGAACACTCTTTTTGGAGCCACCCATGTTCAGATATTTGTCTCGCCTTTGCATGGCACTGTCGATTGTGCTGGCCGCTTTGCCGTCGCTGGCTGCGGAGGCAGACAATGCCCTGCGCCAGGCAGCCATGCTGCACAAGGGCGGCGATACGGCGCAGGCGGTGACGATCTGGAAGGACTGGGCTGCCAAGGGGAATGTTGACGCGGCCTACAATCTGGCCGTGATTCACCAGTTTGGTGACGGTGTGCCGCTCGACTACGCAACCGCCATGCGGTGGTACCGGCAGGCGGCCGATCAGGGCGACAAGGTCTCGCAGTTCCAGATCGGGCTGATGTATCAGACCGGCCAGGGTGTGGCGGTCGACGAGACCGAGGCGCACCGCTGGTTCACGATGCACCGCAAACACCATCTGCACCACGAACATGAGCCGAAGATGGTGGCTTTGCGCCAGCAGGCGCTGGCCTTGATCGAGGAACGCGACCGTCGCGAACAGCTGGCTGCATCGCGGGCGTCATCGGCCCAGGTGCTGGCCGAACTCAAGCGTCGTGCCGGGATGGTTGCGGAACGGCCGACCGAAACCGCCGCCCTCGACACAGCCACGCGCATCCGCTGATTTTTTCGATTTTGGCCAAAAAAAACGGCCCGACCGTAGCATTTGGCAGAAAAGTCCCGGCGCCAGGGGTCAAGCGTTCAGTTTTTCCAGCGCTTCGAGCAGTTTGCCCGGCTCGTCCAGACGCAGGATACGGCGGACGTTGGGGGCGAGTTCCTCGATGTTGGCTTTCAGGATGCGGTTCTTGACCTTCAGTATCTGCGAAGGGTGCATCGAGAAGATGCGCAGGCCCATGCCGAGCAGCAGGCGGGTCAGGTGCGGGTCGCCAGCCATTTCGCCGCACACCGAGACAGGAATCCCGACCTTCTCGGCGCTGGCCAGGGTGTGGGCGATCAACATCAGCACCGCCGGATGCAGCGGATCGTAGAGGGTGGCGACCTGCTCGTCGGAGCGGTCGATGGCCAGCGTGTATTGAATCAGGTCATTGGTGCCGATCGACAGGAAGTCGAGGCGGCGCAGGAAGAGGCCGACTGCCAGCGCGGCAGCGGGGATCTCGATCATGCCGCCGACTTCGATGTTCTCGTCGAAGGGTACCTTTTCGCCGCGCAGGCTGGATTTTGCCTGCTCCAGCGCAGCCAGCGTCTGGTCGATCTCGTGGGCGTGAGCCAGCATCGGGATCAGCAACTTGATCGGGCCATATTTGGTGGCGCGCAGGATGGCCCGTAGCTGCGTCTGGAACATCCGCGGTTCGGCCAGCGAAAGGCGGATGGCGCGGCGGCCAAGCGCCGGATTGGTCTGCACGCGGTCGGCGGCGCTGGCCTCGGGGTTGAGATCCTTGTCGGCGCCGAGGTCGAAGGTGCGGATGGTGACCGGCCGGCCGCCCATGCCCTTGACGACCTTCTTGTAGGCCTCGTACTGCTCGCGCTCGTCCGGCATGTCGCCGCGGTCGAGGAAAAGGAATTCGGTGCGGAACAGGCCGATGCCTTCGGCGCCACCGTCGAGCGCCATCGGTACGTCGCCGGGTAGCTCGATATTGGCGAATAGCTGGATAGGCACGCCGTCGATGGTTTCCGACTTGGCCGTCTTCAGGCGCTTGAGCTTGCTCCGCTCCAGCTCGATCTGTTCCTTGCGCAGCTGGTATTCGTCGAGGATGCGCTGGTCCGGGTTGACGATGATGACGCCGCGCAGGCCGTCGACGATCAACTGCTCACCGTCGCGAATCAGCGCGCGGCCGTTCTCCAGGCCGAGTACCGCGGGAATCGCCATCGAGCGGGCGAGAATGGCCGTGTGCGACGTCGCGCCGCCGACATCGGTGATGAAGGCGGCGAAGCGGTGTTCCTTGAAGGCGATGGTGTCGGCCGGCGAGAGGTCATGGGCGACGACGATCAGCGCCTCTTCCTTCGAACCCTTGGCCGCCTTCAGCTGGGCGCGGCGCGGGCGGCCGAGCAGTTCCTTGACGACGCGCTCGACGACCTGCACCACGTCGAACTTGCGCTCGCGCAGGTAGGCATCGTCGAACTGCTCGAATTGCCCGACCAGGTGTTCCATCTGCTGGACCAGTGCCCATTCGGCGTTACAGCGCCGCTCGCGGATGATCTCGCGCGGCTTCTCGGCCAGTTCCGGGTCTTCCAGGAACATGGTGTGGATGTCGATGAAGGCATTGAGCTCGGCCGGCGCGTGCTCGGTGCTTTCCTTCATCTGCACCAGTTCGTCCTTGACCGTCTTGATCGCCGCGTCGAAACGCTCGATCTCTTTGTCCACCATGCGCGGCGCCAGGGTCAGGTGCGACACCTCCAGCGTCGCGTGCGACATCAGCATCGCCCGCCCGATGGCAATGCCGCTTGAAACGCCCAGACCGTGCAGGGTGAAGCTCATGGCGGGCTTACTCCCCTTCGCCGAAATAGTCGGCGATCAAGGCCAGGAGCGCCGTCATCGCCTCGGCTTCGTCGGCGCCGTCGGTTTCGATGGTTACTTTCGAACCTTTGCCTGCTGCCAGCATCATCACGCCCATGATGCTCTTGGCGTTGATGCGGCGCGTGCCCTTGGCCATCCAGACCTCGCACTTGAACTTGCCGGCGAGTTGGGTCAGCTTGGCGGATGCCCGGGCGTGCAGCCCGAGCTTGTTGATGATTTCGGCTTCCTGAGTGAGCATGATTCAGCGATCCAGCATGTTGAAGACGCCATCGCGACCACCGTCGCGCGCGCGCATGAGTACGGTTTCCATGTCCTTGTCGCGATAGGTCAGCGCGCGCAGCAGCATGGGCAGATTGACCCCGGTCAGGCCTTCGACGTGGCCGGGATCGAGCAATTTCGAGGCAAGATTGGCTGGCGACGCACCAAAAATGTCGGTCAGCACCAGTACCCCCCGGCCACTGTCGACCAGCTTCAGCATCTCCCTCGCCAGCGGCAACAGATCCAGCGGATCGTCCTGTGCGGACACGCCCAGCTGGTTCAGTTGCGGCGGACGCTTGTTCAGCACGTGGCAGGCATTCTGGATGAGTGCCTCGCCGAAGCTGCCATGCGTGATGAGGAGGATGCCGATCATGCAGCGGATTCTAACCCGAAGCTTTTGCTCCGCGGCTGACGATCACGATCCCCGCGACAACGAGCATCGCGCCGATCGTCTGCGCCAGCGAAATATGCTCACCGAGCAGCCACCAGCCGAAGACTATGGTCAGCATCGGCCCGACCATGCCGAATAGCGACGCCTGCCCGGCGCCGATGCGGCGGATCGCCGCCGACTGGGCAAAAACCGGGACGATGGTGGCGAACACCGCCATCGCCAGCCCCCAGCCATAGACCGGCAGCGGCTGGATAAAAGCCGAGACCGGGTGCGCCGCCGAAAAATGCGCCAGCGTCACCGCCGACGAGACCAGCATGGCCAGCGCCGAAAAGCGCATGGCGCCGAGCCGGGTGATCATCGTCGCGCTGCCGGAAAGATAGAGCGCATAGGACACGCTGGATGCGAAGACCAGTGCGCCGCCGATCCACACATCGCGCGCGTCGCCCAGGCCGAGGTCGTGCACGAAGGCGAAACCGATACCGGCGTAGCACAGGGCGACGGCAACGACTTGCCGGCGGGTAAATGCCTTGCCCTGGAACAGCACGCCAATCAGCAGGGTCAGCGTCGGGTAGGTGAAAAGGATCAGCCGCTCCAGCCCGGCCGAAATATATTGCAGCCCCCAGAAGTCGAGAATGCTGGCGCCGTAATAGCCCAGGCAGCCAAGGGCGACCAGCCATCCCCAGTCGCCACGCGTCAGGTTCGCCCCTGCTTTTTGCCCGGCCAGCCCGACCCACAGGAAAACTGGCAGTGCGAAACCCATGCGCAGCGCAAGCAAGGTGATCGCATCGACGCCGTACGGATAGGCCAGCTTGACGAAGATCGCCTTCAACGAAAAACCGAGCGCCGCCAGCAGCGCCAGCCCCGCTCCGTAAGCATTCGATTTTTCCAAAGCCAGCTCCGGGAATGTTTTCAAGATTCCATTAAAGACGGCATTTGCAGTGGCGACAATTGGTATTATTCCAAGCAAGCATTCGTTATGGACGAATCCATGCGCTACGATCTCCCCGACCTGCGGCTGGTCGCCGCGATTGCCGATGCCGGCAGCCTGACCCGCGCCGCCGAGGCGGTGCATCTTGCCCCCTCCTCGGCCAGCCACCGGCTGACGCAACTCGAAGCGGCCCTTGGCGTGCCGCTCTTTGCCCGCCACGCCCGTGGCCTGAGCCCGACGGCGGCTGGCGAATCGCTGCTCCGCCACGCCCGGCAGGTCTTCGCCCAGCTCGAACAGATGCATGCCGACCTCGCCCCCTACGCCAGCGGCCTGCACAGCCAGGTCACCGTCTTCGCCAACACCAACGCCATCAACTGCTTCCTGCCCGAAGACCTCGGCGTCTTCCTGCGCGAACACTCGCAGGTGCGCATCAACCTCGAAGAACAGCCCAGCCCGGCAATCATCCGGGCTGTCGCCGCCGGCCAGGTCGAGATTGGCGTCGTCGCTGACGAAGGCGGTCTGGCTGGGCTCGAAACCCGGCCCTACCGGCGCGACCGGCTGGTCCTCATCGTCCCGCCCGGGCATCGTCTGGCCGGGCCCCAGGCCGTCGCCTTCGCCGACGTCCTCGGCGAACCCTTCGTCTGCCTGCATGCCGGCAGCGCCATCCACACCTTCATGATGAACCACGCCGCCCGCCTCGGCGGCCGGCTCGATGTGCGCATCCAGGTGCGCAGCTTCAACGCCGTCTGCCGCATGGTCGCTGCCGGCGTAGGCATTGGTATGGTTCCCCGCTCAGCCGCTGCGGAAGGCGTGACCACGGTCGAAATCACCGACGACTGGGCGCCGCGCGACCTGCAGCTATGCTTCCGTTCGAAAGAGATGCTCAGCCTAGCGGCGCTGGCGCTGGTCGAGCATCTGGCGGGCGGTTAGTCAATGCCATTGCCGGCAGGGTGAGCACGCCGGAAATATTGATGCGAGGGAGAGGGGAATTCCCCTTCTCCGGGTTACTACAAAAGTAGTAGCTGTCTCTCGCTCCCAGCGCTATGCTCAGCGGCTAAATGCTGAATTCCCGGGGGCGAAATGAAGATTCTGCTGGTAGACGATTCCAAAGCGGTTGCGGTACTTACGACCGCTCGCCTCGAGTCTTTCGGTCATCAAGTCCAACACGCCATTGACGGCCAGCTTGCCCTGGAGCTGTTCCAGCGTGAGGCCTTCGATCTGATCCTGATGGATATCGAAATGCCGGGCATGAACGGTTTCGAAACGACAACCCGGCTGCGGGCGCTGGAAGGGCAAGAGCCCTGGGCATGGACACCGATTATTTTCGTCACGGCGACCGATACCGCATCCAATCTGGTGACCGCCATCGAGGCCGGTGGCGATGACTTTATCTCGAAGACGGTACCGGAAGCCGTTCTCCAGGCAAAGATGAAGGCGATGTCCCGGATCGCCGCCTTGCGGACGCGTCTCTCGGTCGCCAATAGCAAACTGCAGGATCAGGCCAATCGCGACGGGCTGACCGGCTTGCTCAACCGGCGAGCCATGGATATTCAGGTCGACCGCTTGTGGGAGTTGGCAGTGAACTCTGCCAGGCCATTCGGTTTGCTGATGGTCGACGTCGATAATTTCAAGAAATACAACGACCACTATGGTCACCTGGCGGGCGACGAGTGTCTTCGTGCGGTTGCTGCCAGCCTGGGTCGAATCGTCCAGCAAGCCAACGATCAAGGGACGGCTCCTGGGACTTTCGTAGCCCGCTATGGCGGTGAGGAATTCGCCGTCATCATTCCCGATGCCCAGCCCGGTGTCCATGCAAGTTTGGCGGCCAGTCTGGTCGAAGCGGTTGCTGCCCTGGGTATTGCCCACGAGAAAAACGCCGATTTCGGCTGGGTTACGATCTCGGTCGGTGCTTCCTGCAGCGATCCGGCAGCCGGCGAAATCAAGCAGCTCTTCCGCCAGGCCGACCGCTTGCTCTACAAGGCAAAAGCCAGCGGTCGCAATCGGGTCGAGTGGATCGAATGACTGTTGCGAGTCGCAATTGCGACAATATGCCGCATCGCACTAAACCCCGCGTGTTGTGATACTTGCGCCCTGCATTGGATACCAAAATCAATAAAGGGGTCAGTTTTGAAAAACATGGAACTCAAGTCGGTGAGCATGGCGGCATGCGTCTGCGTTGCCGGAAGTGTCTGGGCGCAACAGGCCGAGATCAAGCAATTGGAGGCCGTGACGGTAAGCGCCGGGCCGATTATCGAATCAAACAATGTCGGCAGCTTTTCGACCTTGACCACCCGGGTTGGCGAGGCGCAGATTGAGGATTTGGGGGCGCTGGATCTGGCCGCCGGTCTTCGTATGACACCGGGCGTGCAGATTTCCCGCTACAACGAGGTGGGTTCCTATAGTGGCGATCAGGGCGGAAACGTCTATATCCGGGGGCTGGGGGTCAGCCGCCCCGGTAGCGAAATCAAGACATACATCGACGGGCTGCCGGTCTATATGGGCCTGTGGAACCATCCGTTGATGGATTTGCTACCCCTCAACGGCATCGGCAACATCAACGTTCACAAGGGGCCGGATCTTCAGTCGAGTGGCAATAACTTTGCCTCGATCAATCTGGAAACCAGGCGCGCCCGCCGAGAAGGCATCGAGGGCGAGGCCAGTGTTTCGTACGGCTCGTATGCCACCAGGACCGTCCAGGGCAGTATAGCCGGCCGGTACGATGCGCTCGATTTCATGCTGGCGGCAGGCCACATCGCATCCAACGGTGCCCGCCCCAATGCCGATGGCGAGCTGAACAATGCCATCGGGCGCCTGGGCGTCAGGCTCGGCGAGCACTGGACAGTAGGCGCAAGCTTTCTCCTTGTACGCAATACGGTGGGCGATCCCGGCGACAACCGCTACCCGGTTTCCAATGTCGGCGTCGGGCCTTACACCTTCTCCAACGGTGTCGCCCGCAACGAATCCTCCACCAACATGTTCAGCCTCTTTGCCAAACATCAGCACGGTGCGTGGAAAGGTGAGTTCAGCATCTACGAGAATCGCGGCGAGAACAACCTGACCAACGACGCGGCCTGGGGGACGTTCGACAGCAGTTTCGTGATGAGCGGCTTCCGCTGGAAGGAAAGCTTTTCGCCCTGGGCGGGCGGCCAGATCGTCGCCGGCATCGATCGCGAAAGCATTCGCGGCGAGATCTCCGGCCCCCACGTTGGTTCTGCGGTCGGTACGCCTTTCGGGTTCGGTGTCGCGGGTTCGGCGGATATTCCGGAATTCCGGATGCTTTCGGCGCATCTCGGGTTCAATCAGCGATTCAATCTGAGTGACAACTGGGCCATCGTGCCCTCTGTCGGCGTGCGCCACTACGACAGCAACCACTATGTATCCAGGACCTCGCCGCAGGCTGGCCTGTCGCTCATCTCGGATCAGCTGACGGTCTACGCCAACTACGTCGAAGGCTTGCTTTATCCCGGAGCGGAAACCAATGCGCTGACGCGTGCGATCCCGATGGCTTTCTCGGCAAACAACGGCTGGGACAGGCTGGAGCCGACGCAGGACAAGCACAGTGAAATCGGCGTGAAGTGGGATGTCACGGCGAGCACGCACGTGGATCTGAGCGTTTTCCAGGATGAGATCAGCAAGCGTTATATCTGGAGCGGCTTCAATTCCGGTGCCTTCGCCCCGCCGGCATCGGGGGTCTGGAGCAATGCCTTCCCCGATTACAGCACGCGCGGCGCCGAGGTTTCAGTGCAGCACCAGATCAATCAGGACTGGCGCCTCTTTGCCGGGCTGACCTGGCTTGACCCCAGCCTCGACAACCTGCCTTACGCACCGCGTACGGCGGTGTCGGCGGCGGTCAACGGCAACCTGTTTGGTTTCCGGATCGCATTCGACGCCCAGCACCAGACGTCGATGTACTCGCTGACGCAGGATCGCGGTACCTTCTCGCCCAACCGGGTGGATGGCTTTACCGTGGCCAATGCCCGCGTGGCCTACCCGGTAGCGGCGCTGGGCAAGGGTGGCGAGGTCTTTGTCATCGCCAACAACCTGTTCGATGCCAATTACCAGTACAACGCGGGCTATCCGATGACCGGCCGAAACTTCAGGGTGGGTCTGACGGTCGGCTTTTAACTGAATGCGGGGGCGGAGCATGCATAACTGTCGAATTATGGTTGCCGGCTGCCTGATCGGCATGCTGTTCCTGTCCCCGCTGGTTCAGGGGGGCGAATCCGCGACGGGCAAGGAAGCTGTTCGGACCCAACAGCGGGGTGCGGCCAAGGCCATCGAGCGCTACCTGAAACATCAGTTTCACAAGCCGGATGCGCCTTTGGCCGTGCTTGCCGTCGCCAGCGATGGCAACTACGGCATCGCCAGCTGGGCTCAGGACGACCGGGCCGGGCGGGCCTTGCTGAAAAAGGATGGCGGCCAGTGGTCGATCGTCGTGTGTGCCGGCGATGCGCTGATCGATATCGATTCGCTGGTTCTCGCCGGGCTGGCCCGTCCAACGGCCAAGCGCCTGGCTGGTAGCCTGGTTCGTGCCGAATCAGGCTTGTCCGCCCAACTGCGCCAGAAAATCGCGGCTTTCGCCCCGCCAGAAGACAACCCGCATGCCGGGCATGCGCACTGAGCCGGTTCCGGGCGTTCGATGGCAAATGCTACGGTCGCCGCTAAAAAATGCCCAAAATCGAAAAGCGCTCCGGATTGACGCGCCGCACAAATTTCCATCACAATGACCGCATGACTACCGATTTTTCCATGTTCGCCCTGATCGCCCCGTGCCGCCGCGTCCTGCGTGCGTGGCGCGTTGCCGTTTGTCCGGGGGCCGGGGTGGATTAGTCGAAGCACTACCCGATTTTCAGCCAAGGCCGCGGATTCGAAACCCGCGGCCTTTTTGTTTTTATCCCGTCGAAAGGAAATCCCATGAAACGTATCGCGCTCTCCGTCCGTCGTCCGGCCTGCCTGCTGTCCGCCGCCTTGCATCCGCCCTCACCTTCGCCCAACTAATCCGGAGAACCTCCATGTCTGTCCAGGCCGCCTATCTCGGCATCATCCTCATCTGGTCCACCACGCCGCTGGCCATCCAGTGGAGCACGCAGGGCACCGGCTTTGCGCTGGCCGTGTTCGCCCGCATGGCGATCGGCGTCGTCGTCGCCGCACTGCTGGTCCTCATCTGGCGCATCCGCTTCCCGCTGCACGCGCGGGCCCGCCGCGCCTACCTGGTCGGCGGCCTCGGCCTGTTCGGCGCCATGGCGCTGACTTACTGGGGGGCGCGTTACGTGCATTCCGGGCTGATTTCGGTGCTGTTCGGGCTGTCGCCGCTGACGGCCGCGGTGCTGGCGGCGATTTTTCTCGGCGAACGCGCACTGACGCCACCCCGGGTGGCCGGCATGCTGCTTGGCGCGCTCGGTCTGGCGACCATTTTCATCCACGGCGACAGCCTGGGCAGCGAGCGCTCGCTGGCCGGCCTGGCCGCCTTGCTGACGGCGGTCTTCATCTATTCCGGCAGCCTCGTCTGGTTGAAGCGTATCGGTGACGACAGCCCGCCGCTGGCGACGACGGTCGGCACGCTGACGGTGTCGCTGCCGCTGTTCGGAGCGGTCTGGTGGTTGACGGATGGCCAGTTGCCGGCCATGGTGCTGCCGCGTTCCGCCGCGGCCATCGTCTATCTCGGCGTCTTCGGGTCGGTGATCGGCTTTGCGCTGTATTACTACGTGATCAAGCACCTCGAAACCGCGAAGGTGGCGCTGATCACGCTGGTGACGCCGGTCATCGCGCTGCTGCTTGGTCACTGGCTGAATGGCGAGGAGATCGGTCTGCGCCTGTGGCTGGGCACCGCGCTGATCCTGCTCGGACTCAGCGTGCACCAGTGGGAAATGCTGGCCAGCCTGCGCCGCTCGGCGCTACGCGCGGCGAATTGAGCATCCGGTGAAACTGGCGGGGGCGGCCTGCGATGGCGCCCCCGCTCTTGTGGGTTACAGCGGCCGCTTGACAGTCAGCGCGCCGCGAATCTGGCCCTTGCTGTAGCCGGTCGCCTGGTCGTGTGGGTAGCTTTCGGCCAGTTTCGCTTTCAGGCCCGCATCCAAGCTATCGGCCGGGCCGTGGCATTTCACGCAGACGTCGCCGACCGGCAGCGCCTTCATGTAGCGGAAGACCGGCTTGCCGTCGATGCTGACAACCTCGCTCTTTTCAATGCTGTCGATCTTCTCGCCGTTGGCGGCGCGGATGTTGAAATCGGCCAGTTGGCGGACTTCCCACAGATCGGGCGTGGCGCGTTCGGGGTTGCGGGTCTTGAGGCTGACGCGGCGGATGTCCCAGCCAGTCTCCTGGCGCTTTTCCTTGATCAGCGCCGGCGCCTGCTCCTTGCAGACTGGAATCGCCCCGGCCACACCCTTCTCGGCCACCGCTTCCTGCATCGCGGCGACGACCTTGGGTACTACCGGCAACACGATCTTCTTGGTGTCGGCGGTCAGGGCAACGACATCCTGGGCCAGAACGGGCAGGGCGGCGAACAGCAGGGCAGCGGCGAGAAGTGCTTTCATGGCAGGCTCCAACGTAAATTAGTAAACGCTTATTTTACGCCGTGGGAACTCCGTGGGCAATTTCTCGCTGCGATCCGGGGATTGCCGGTGAATGCTACGGTCGGGTGGAAAAAAGGGCCAAAATCGAAAAAGCTGTCGCGGCCGCCGGTGCCTCACTCGCCCGACGCCGGCCGGCGGGCGTAGCTGACGGTCAGGATTTCCCACTGGTGCCCGTCGGGCTCGTTCCAGTAGATCATGCTGCCACCGTAGTCGGTGTTGATTTGCCTGTCCATCGGCCCGTGGACCCGGCTCCGATACGGGATGCCAGCCGCTTCGATGCGGCCGAGAATGGCATCGAATTCCGGCTGGCCGACGCGGAAGCAGAAGTGATAGACCGGAAACGGCTCGGCCGTCTCGACGAAATCGAGCGTCAGCCCGTCATTGACATAAACCGGCGAGAACGGGCCGAGCCCGCTGGCCGACCAGGGAACGCCCAGCAGTTCGCCCAGCAGCTTCGCCGACGCCACCTTGTGATGCGATGGAACGATGCTGTGATCCAGTTCGATGGACATGGCGTTCTCCTTTGCTGGCACCGGCTTCCGGCTAAGGTTTGACCCGGGAAAACCGGGAAATATCTCGCGATTGCAATTCGGCGGTTGCCGCCCGGCCTGCAGAAACTGCCTGTTATCTTCCGGCGGGCAGCTTTGGCGGCAACGAAGCCACAAATTCAAGGCACTGGTTAACCCAGCCGGCCAATGCGTCGTCGGACGCCAAGCCTTCGTCTTCGACAAAGACATAGCCTTTCATCGGCCGGCCGGTGAAATCCATTTCCCGGACATGAGGCTTCGACAGTGCCGCCGGGTAGCCCTCCGGACCGACGCGCGCCATCAGGGTGCTGCCCAGCACTCCGACGAACATATGCCCGTTCGCCATGAAGGCCAGGCCACCGAACATCTTTTTCTCGGCGATGCCGGTGCGGGATTGCACGATCTCGCGTACCCGTTCAGCCACCCCTTCGTCGTATGCCATGGCAAGCCCTGATAAGAGACTGGTTGGAAACAGAAAACTCGGCGCTGCCCCTTGTTTGCCAAAATGCGCGCCTGGCCCGTTTTGCCCTGGCTTACCTGGCCGGTGCCGCCGGGGCAGCGGGCGGCAGGGTCAGCGGCGGCGCCACCGGCGGGGCCAGCGAGGTTGGCTGCTCGGCGACAGCGCGAGCGTCGGTGACGAAATACTCGGTTTCGCCGAAGCAGTTGCTCGGAATGAACTTGTGCTGCTCGTAGATCAGCACCACGCGCTGCCCGGCCATACCGTTGATTTTGGCGGCAACGGCCTCGTCGCGTACCGAAAAAATGAAACGGTCGGGAATGGCGCCCGGCATCGTGACCATGGCGATCTCGCCCTCCCAGGTCTTGCACAGCCAGCCCTTATGCGACAACTTCTGGACATAGCCGGCCCGCTCGCCCTCCGAATAGCTCCAGGTCAGGGTCATCCAGACCCAGGCGACGGCGGCCAATATGACCAGTCCGAGAAAAGCAAAAACAGCGCGTAGCATGGACTTCCCCAAAGTTCTGTCAGGGCCTCATTATGACAAAGTTAGGGGCTGGATATTGTGTCAGGCGAGGTCCGGGATTCATTCTATGATGGCGCTCCCGGATGCAGCCGCCTGCGCACGGCAGCAAGGCAGTTCTTCTACCATCTCTTTTTCAGAGGAGTATTCATGAACATTCGAACAATTGCCTTTGTCGGCCTTTTTGCCGCCATCGGTCTGGCAGGATTCAACACAGCCATTGCCGACGAGGCCCCGGCGACGGTCGCTTCGATCAACCAGAACAAGGCCTCGCTGGCCGGCAAGAACGTCAAGGCGGCGGGCAAGGTGGTCAAGGTCAATAACGGCATCATGGGCCGCAACTTCGTGCACATCCAGGACGGCACCGGTGATGCGGGCGCCGGCACCAACAACCTCATCGTCACCAGCAAGCAGACGGCGAAGGTCGGCGACCAGATCAGCATTTCTGGCATCGCCGTGCTGAACCGCGATTTCGGCAGCGGCTACATGTATCCGCTGTTGATCGAAGAAGCGACGATTACGGCCAAATAAGCGCGGTTACTGCAAAGACAAAGGCCACCGTTCGGTGGCCTTTTCTTTGGGGATGTCAGAGCGCTACCCCGCTTTGGATATCAGCGGGAATGTGTCAGGTTGGCGAATCGACGCAAGCGAAAGATCGATATCCATATCTGGCCAGTAAAGATGCTCCGGGGTGGGCCACTCGACATGAGAAATCTGATCGATGGTGGCGCGACGAAACCACGGGAACTGCTCAAACGGCAGAAGAAGCTCTTCATCGGCCAGCAGCAACCAGAATCCGTGTTTCGAAACGTGGGTAACTTCAGGCGCCGAAATGACTGTGCCAGGCATGGGTAATCATCTTTCAGGTGAGAATAAAAGCAGGCAGCTCAGTAATAACAGTGGTCTGACACCGATTTGCCTGAAATTGAATTCACCCCGGTTTCGTTTTCGCTGCCTTTACAAAAAAGGTATCGATGCAAAGATGTGCCTCGTAACTCGAGTCTTTACATGAATCAGCAGCACCACATGAGACTTGTACAGCCCTTCGTCGTGGGTAAGAAGCCTTTCAGTATGAACTGCCACACTGGTTATGAGCCGGTCGTCTTGCAGGAGACAAAAAAGAGGGGTTTGCTCCTTGCTTGGTGAATAGCTCTTTGGCACTTGTTCTGGATGTGGCGGAACGCTTAATGCGTCGAAAAGAGTCTTAAGGCGGTTGTCTATATCACCTGACTGCTGAATGACCTGCCCGGGGCGCTCGGGCCTCAACATGGTAATGGAGACTTGTGCCGCAAGCGCCAGTTTGTCTGAGATCAGCGGTGCGAATACGAACCCGTTTACAGTCTCCAGTAGGGAGATGTGCGAAGGGTTCCCGGTGGGCGGATAGGCGATGTGTCCGGCACAATCTGCTAAAGGGTCCAGTTGCCAGAGCCGTTGAAGTTGGGGATGAAGCGCCTCACGGATTTGCTGCTTGTGAAGTGCGTCTCCATTGGAGCGCAACTCACCTTGATAGAACAATGTAAATTCCATGCGGTGATACTCTGGAAAGAGACTGAAATAATTGGGTCAGTTGTTCACCGCCGTCCACCCAGTATCGACCCCAACACCCCGCGCAATATTTGTTTGCCGATCTCCCGGCCAACCGTCCCGGCGACGCCGCGGGCGGCACTTTTGGCGGCGCTTTCCAGCACGCCTTCGCGGTGACCGCCACGCGGCCCGGTGGTGCCGCCGAGCAGGTCCCCGATGGTGCCGAAGATGCCGCCGGATTCGGCCTGTGGCGCCGGGGCCGGCTGGCGGGGTTGCGGGGTGGTTTCGCGGCGGGCGGGTTCCTGGTTGGCGCTGTTGCCCCAGTCGCTGTCGTTGAGTTTGCCGCCGGCCGGCGGGGCGGGGATGGCGCCGGGGGCGGGCTGCTGGGCAGCGGGTTTGCCGCGGAGCAGCTCGTAGGCTGATTCGCGGTCGATTGTGGTGCCATAGGCGGCGAGCATCGGGCTGGCCTGCAGGATGGCCTGGCGTTCCTCAGGCGTCAGCGGGCCGAGGCGGGAGGCGGGCGGGAAGATGATGCCGCGCTCGACGATGGTCGGCCGGCCCTTTTCGTCGAGGAAGGAGACCAGCGCTTCGCCGACGCCGAGTTCGGTGATGGCGCTGACGGCATCGAATTTCGGGTTGGCGCGCATGGTTTCGGCAGCTGCCTGGACAGCTTTCTGGTCGCGCGGGGTGAAGGCGCGCAGGGCGTGCTGGACGCGGTTGCCGAGCTGGCCGAGGATTTTCTCCGGGACGTCGAGCGGGTTCTGGGTGACGAAATAGACGCCGACGCCCTTGGAGCGGATCAGGCGGACGACCTGCTCGACCTTGTCGGTCAGCGCCTGCGGCGCGTCGGAAAAGAGCAGGTGGGCTTCGTCGAAGAAGAAAACGAGCTTGGGTTTGTCGAGGTCGCCGGCTTCGGGGAGCTGCTCGAACAGTTCGGCCAGCATCCAGAGCAGGAAGGTGGAGTACAGGGCCGGGGAGTTGATCAGCTTGTCGGCGGCGAAGACGTTGATGACGCCGCGGCCGTTTTCGTCGACTTTCATCAGGTCGTTGATGTCGAGCATCGGCTCGCCGAAGAAGAGGTCGCCGCCCTGCTCTTCGAGCGTCAACAGGCCGCGCTGGATGGCGCCGATGGAGGCGGCGGCGACGTTGCCGTACTCGGTGGTGAAATTCTTGGCGTTGTCGCCGACGTGCTGGACCATGGCCCGCAGGTCCTTGAGGTCGAGCAGCAAGAGGCCCTGGTCGTCGGCGATCTTGAAGACCAGTTGCAGCACGCCGGCCTGGGTGTCGTTGAGGTTGAGCAGGCGGGCGAGCAGCAGCGGGCCCATGTCGGAAACGGTGGCGCGGACCGGCACGCCGCCCTGGCCGAAGACGTCCCAGAAGGCGACCGGGTTGGCGTAGGGGGTGAAGCCGTCGAGGCCGAGGTCGGCGATGCGCTTGAGCAGCTTTTCCGAGGGGGTGCCGGCGGCGCCCATGCCCGAGAGGTCGCCCTTGACGTCGGCCATGAAGACCGGAACGCCGGCGAACGACAGGCGTTCGGCCATCGACTGCAGGGTCACTGTCTTGCCGGTGCCGGTGGCGCCGGTGATCAGGCCGTGGCGGTTGGCCATCTGCGGCAGCAGGGCGGGGTAGCCGTCTTCGGATTTGGCAAGGTAGAGGGGTTCGGACATGGCGGCAGGCTCCAGCGGGGAAAAAGTATCCCGGCATTCTAGCAACGCCCAGGTAGCGCTTTGTTAAATAGCGTAAGTTTGGGTGTTACGCCGGCCTGACGGGAAGCTTCCGGCCGGGTAAAATCACGCCTTCTTCGTTATTTGCATTCAGGGAAACAGCATGGCGGGTCATTCCAAGTGGGCCAATATCCAGCACCGTAAAGGTCGCCAGGACGAGAAGCGCGGCGCCGCCTTCTCCAAGATTGCCAAGGAAATCACCGTTGCGTCCAAGATGGGCGGCGGCGACATCAATTTCAACCCGCGCCTGCGCGTTGCGGTCGACAAGGCCAAGGGCGTCAACATGCCCAAGGACAAAATCGATACCGCGATCAAGAAGGGCACCGGCGAGCTGGAAGGTGTCGAGTACATCGAGATCCGCTACGAAGGCTATGGCATCGGCGGCGCGGCGATCATGGTCGATTGCCTGACCGACAACAAGGTGCGCACGGTGGCCGAAGTTCGCCATGCCTTCTCGAAATACGGCGGCAACATGGGTTCCGACGGTTGCGTCGCATTCCAGTTCAAGCACTGCGGCCAGATGATCTTCGCCCCGGGCACCGATGAAGGTGCGCTGATGGATGCGGCGATCGAGGCCGGTGCTGACGATGTGACGACCAACGACGACGGCTCGATCGAAGTCCTGACGCCGCCAAACGACTACATGGCGGTCAAGGATGCGCTGGAAGCGGCCGGATTCAAGCCGGAATTCGGCGAAGTGACGATGAAGCCGGAAGGCGAAAATGTCTTTGCCGGCGAGGAAGGCGTGAAAATGCAGAAGCTGCTCGACGCGCTGGAAAACCTCGACGACGTCCAGGAAATCTACACCACCGCCGTTATCGAAGAGTGATCGATTCCGGCTACGGACGCCCCGTCCGCAGCCAACTGTTTGTTGCCGCCGCCAAAGGAATGTCCGTGAATCTTCGTTCGCTTGTCCCTGCCCTGTTTGCCGGCCTGATCAGCTTTTCCGCTGCGGCGGCGCAATACGCCTGCCCCGACCTGGCGTCGGCCGCGCAGGTCAATGCCTGCCCGACCGAGGAAGAACTGAAGCACACCTACACCGCCTTCTGCAGCGACAACGCCAAGGTGTATGCCAAGGAAACCGATTCCTGTGTGCGCTACAAGGATTACCGGCAGATGAAGAACCTCGCGCTGTGGGAATCGAAGGACGGCGTGTTCGACAGCTATGTTTCCTGCGACCTGCCGCCGGCCAAGGTCAAGGCGCTGAAGGCGACGGGCATGAAGATTGAACGCCAGGGCAAGCTCAACAAGGTCGTCTGCAGCTACCCCAGCGGTATCAACTTCACCTACCGGACCAAGGGCGCCTGCACCCTCGCTGACGACAAGGCCTGCGCCGCCGATGCGGCCAGTTGCCTGGCCACTTGCGACTGACGCCGAACCTGGCGAGGTAAAGGGCGCGCCGTGACCTTGCCGGTCATCATCGACATTGAAGCCTCTGGCTTCGGGCGCGGCAGCTACCCGATCGAAATCGGCTACTACCAGCCGGACGGCCAGTCCTTCTGTTCGCTGATCCGGCCGGAACCCGGCTGGACGCACTGGGACGATGGTGCCGAGAGCGTGCATGGCATCGCCCGCCCCTTGCTGAATACCCACGGCAAGCCGGCCGTCGAGGTCTGCCTCGCCCTCAATCGTGCCCTGCGTGGCCAGCGCATCTATTGCGATGCCTGGGCCTACGACTATGTCTGGCTCAGCGTGCTCTACGACGCGGTCGATCTGGTGCCGACCTTCGAACTGAAGGATTTGCGCGACCTGCTCAGCGAGTGCGAAAAATCGCTGTGGCACGCCACCCGCGCTGCCGTAGAGATTCGCCTGGCGCTGCGCCGCCACCGGGCCAGCGGCGATGCCCGTACCTTGTTCGAGACCTTCCTTGAAGCGCGCCGGCAATGTGCCGGCGAGTTGTCGGGCTGAACGGTCGTGCAACGCATCTATCCGCTCCTGTTCGTCTTCCTGTGGAGTACCGGCTTCATCGGCGCCAAGTACGGGCTGCCCCATGCCGAGCCGCTGTCCTTCCTGCTCACCCGCTACTTTCTGGTCATCGGGCTGATGACAGCCATCGCACTGGCGACCCGCGCACCGTGGCCGGCGCGGCCGCGCGACTGGTTGCACATTGGCGTTTCCGGCGTGCTCGTCCACGCCGTCTATCTCGGCGGTGTGTTTGTCGCCATCAAGCACGGGCTGTCGGCGGGCATCACGGCGCTGGTTGTCGGTATGCAACCCTTGCTGACCGGTTTGCTATCCGGGTGGCTGCTTGGTGAGAGAGTGAGCGCTCGCCAATGGGGTGGACTTGGGCTGGGCTTCATCGGCATTGCCCTGGTTGTATCCGGCAAGCTGGGTGATGGCGCGCTCGGACCGATGTTGATCCCGGCGCTGGTCGCCCTGCTCGGTATCACGGCCGGCACGCTGTACCAGAAGCGCTTTTGCCCGAGCTTCGACCTGCGCTCCGGTTCGCTCATCCAGTTTGTGCCGACGGCCATCGTGACGGCTATTGCCGTGGCGCTGTTCGAGGACTACCGGATCGACTGGAATGGCCATTTCCTGTTCGCCCTCGGCTGGCTGGTGCTGGTCCTTTCGATCGGCGCTATCAGCCTGCTCAACCTGCTGATCCGCAGCGGCAGCGCAGTCAATGTCGCCAGCCTGTTCTATCTGACGCCGCCGACCACGGCGCTGATCGCCTTTTTTGTTTTTGGCGAAAATTTGACCCTGACCGTAGCATTTGGCATGGCCGTCGCCGTCAGCGGCGTTTATCTGGTGGCGCGGGCAAAATGACTGTGCCGCGGATACTGGGCATTGATCCCGGCCTGCGCGTCACGGGGTTCGGTGTGCTGGAAAAACACGGCAACCAGTTGATCTACGTCGCCAGCGGCTGTATCAAGTCAAACGACAAGGAATCGCTCCCAGAGCGAATCAGTACGCTGTTCAAAGGCATCAGCGAGGTCATTGCCACCTATCAGCCGAACCAGGCGGCGGTGGAAAAGGTCTTCGTCAACGTCAATCCGCAATCGACGCTGCTGCTCGGCCAGGCGCGCGGCGCGGCGATCAGCGCGCTGGTCCATGCCGGGCTGCCGGTCGCCGAATACACCGCGCTGCAGGTCAAGCAGGCGGTGGTCGGCCATGGCAAGGCGGCCAAGGAGCAGGTTCAGGACATGGTCGTCCGGCTTTTGAACCTGCCCGGATCGCCGACCGCCGACGCCGCCGACGCGCTGGCTTGCGCCATTTGCCACGCCCACGGCGGGCAGGGGTTGGGGGCATTGGCGACAGCCGGGTATCGCGTAAAAGGTGGGCGACTGATAGGATGAGAAACTGTGTGAAAATACAGTACTTTTTCCAGAAAGAGATCGCCCGCAAATGATCGGAAGACTGACCGGCATCCTGGCCGAAAAGAACCCGCCGCAGATCGTCCTTGACGTGAACGGCGTCGGCTACGAGCTAGACGTGCCGATGAGCACCTTCTACAACCTGCCGGCGGCCGGCGAGAAGACCAAACTGCTGACCCATTTTGCGGTGCGCGAGGACGGCCACTATCTCTACGGTTTCCTGACCGAGGCCGAACGCTTCGCCTTCCGCCAGTTGCTGAAAGTTTCCGGCATCGGCGCCCGGACGGCGCTGTCGGTGCTTTCCGGACTATCGGTCAGCGATCTGGCGGCGGCCGTCGCCCAGCAGGAACTGGGGCGGCTGATCAAGATTCCCGGCATCGGCAAGAAAACGGCCGAGCGTCTGCTGCTCGAACTGAAGGGCAAGCTGGCCGAAGCCACCGGCGTTTCCCTGAATGCTACGGTCGATGACGCCAGGCAGGACATTTCCAACGCCCTGCTCGCCCTCGGCTACAACGAAAAGGAAGCGGCGGCGGCAATGAAGCAGCTGCCGGCCGATATCGGCACCTCAGACGGCATCCGGGCGGCCCTCAAGTTGCTGTCCAAAGCCTGATGATCGAAGAAAGCGACCCCAAACGGCTGGCGCAGATCGCGCTGGTGGTGCTGCTGATCATCGGCTGCATCACCGTCCTGCTGCCGTTCATCGGCGCCGTGCTGTTTGCTTTCGTCGTCTGGATCAGCACCTGGCGTTTCTATGCCGAAAGGCTTCGGCCCCGGCTCGGCGGGCGCGATACGCTGGGCGCCTCGCTGATGACCTTGGCCCTGATCATGGTCATGCTGCTGCCGACGGTTTTTCTGGCTGGTTCGCTGGCTAACGGCGCCGACAAACTGATCGATTTCGCCAAACCCTACATCGAGCAGGGCTTGCCGGCCGATCCACCTGGTTGGCTGGCCGCCCTGCCCTTCGTCGGCGGCGAAATCGACACGACCTGGCACCGTGTCGCCGGTAACCGCGAAGAGCTCAACGCGCTGGTCAAGCAACTGATCGCCCCAGCCCGCCAGTTCGCCCTGGCGCTCGGCGGCATAGCCGCCAACGGCTTGCTGCAGATGGCGCTGGTCCTGTTCGTCACCTTCTTTTTGTACCGCGACGGCGCGGCCATCAGCCAGGCGCTCTATGTCGGCGCCCGCAAGCTGGGCGGCGAACTCGGCGAAGACATGCTGGAAAAGGCGCGCGGCACGGTGGTCGGCGTCATGCTCGGCATCGTCGGCACCGCCGCCGCGCAGGGCACGGTGGCGATGATCGGCTTCCTGATCGCCGGCGTTCCGGCCGCCATTCTTCTTGGTTTCGCCACCTTCTTCCTGTCGATGATCCCGGTCGGGCCACCGCTGATCTGGGGCGGCGCCGCCGCCTGGCTGTACAGCGAAGGGCAGACCGGCTGGGCGATCTTCATGGGCCTCTACGGCCTGCTGGTGATCAGCAGCATCGACAATTTCGTCAAACCCATCCTGATCGCCCGCGGCGCCGGCCTTTCCATCCTGCTCATCGCGCTGGGTGTGCTCGGCGGCGTGCTGGTCTTCGGCTTCATCGGCATCTTTCTCGGGCCAGTGCTGCTGGCCCTTGGCGACATGCTGCTGCAACGCTGGCTGCGTGAGGAATAAACATGATCGAAACCGACAAACTGAGTCCGGCAATGAATCCTGCGGTCGATCGGATCATTGCCCCAAATTCGAAATCGGCGCAGGAAGAGGCGCTCGAACGCGCCCTGCGCCCCAAGCGACTGGCCGACTATACCGGCCAGGTCAAAATCCGCGAACAGCTGGAAATCTTCATCCAGGCCGCGCGCAATCGCAACGAATCGCTCGACCACGTGCTGCTCTTCGGCCCGCCGGGTCTGGGCAAGACGACGCTGGCTCACATCGTCGCCGCCGAAATGGGCGTCAACCTCCGCCAGACTTCCGGCCCGGTGCTCGAACGGGCCGGCGACCTGGCTGCCATCCTGACCAATCTCGAACCGCATGATGTGCTGTTCATCGATGAAATCCACCGCTTGAGTCCGGTTGTCGAGGAAATCCTCTACCCGGCGCTGGAAGACTTCCAGATCGACATCATGATCGGCGAAGGCCCCGCCGCCCGCTCGGTCAAGCTGGATTTGCCGCCCTTCACGCTGGTCGGCGCCACCACCCGGGCCGGTATGCTGACCAACCCCCTGCGCGACCGCTTCGGCATCGTCGCCCGCCTGGAGTTCTACACGGCGGAAGAGTTGAAGAGCATCGTCGGCCGCTCGGCATCGCTGCTCAACGCGCCGATCGACCCGGAAGGTTCGCTGGAAATCGCCAGGCGCTCACGCGGTACGCCGCGCATCGCCAACCGCCTGCTGCGTCGCGTCCGTGACTATGCCGAGGTCAAGGCCGACGGCAACATCACCCGGCAAGTTGCCGACGCTGCGCTGCACATGCTCGATGTCGACCCGGCCGGCCTCGATATCATGGACCGCAAGCTGCTGTCGGCGGTCATCGACAAATTCGGTGGCGGCCCGGTCGGCGTCGACAATCTCGCCGCTGCCATCGGCGAAGCACGCGACACCATCGAGGACGTGCTCGAACCCTACCTGATCCAGCAGGGCTACCTGCAGCGCACCCTGCGCGGGCGCATCGCAACCCCGGCCATCTACCGGCACCTCGGCCTGGCCGAGCCGAATAGCGCTGTAGTCCGCGACCTGCTGGCCGAGGAGTAGTACTTTCCACCCATCGTTGGCGTGTGTCGCGAAACGGTCGTCAAAACGCCACAATTGGCATGGAAACAGATCGTTACAAAACATTGTTGCGATGCAAGGTAAAATGCCGCGATGAAATACGAGCCGAAACCCAACGCCTTCGCGATTCCTGTCCGCGTCTACTATGAAGACACGGATGCCGGCGGCGTCGTCTACTACGCCAATTACTTCAAGTTTTTCGAACGTTGCCGCACCGAATGGATGCGCTTCGCCGGCCACGACCAGTCGGCGCTGGCCAGCGAGGCCGGTATCGGCTTCGTGGCGCGCAAGGCGAGCTGCGAGTATCTGAAGCCGGCCCGCCTCGACGACGAACTGAGCGTCGGTCTCGAAGTCGAGAAGCTGACCCGCGTCCGCGTCGTCTTTCGCCAGCACGTCCGTCGCGGCGACGATGAGCTGGTTACCGGTACCGTCGAGATCGCCTGCGTCAACATGGCGACGATGACGCCGGCCCCCATCCCCGATTTTCTGTATTCCAAGCTGGAAGCGCTTAAATGAACGTCACCCAGGATCTGTCCATCCTCCATCTGATTCTCGAGGCCAGCGCCGTCGTCCAGGCCGTCATGGCCCTGTTGGCCGGCGTCTCCTTCATGTCCTGGTACTACATTTTCATGAAGTGGTTCACGGTCAAACTCGCTCGCCAGAAGACCGAGACCTTCGAGCGTGATTTCTGGTCGGGCGGCGACTTGAACAACCTGTTCAACAGCGCGGTCAACGACCGCCACCACGCCGGTTCGATGGAGCGTATCTTCGAGGCCGGCTTCCGCGAATTCACCAAGCTCAAGGGCCAGAAGAACCTCGATCCGAAGGACATCGTCGACGGCTCGCGCCGCGCCATGCGCGCCACCTACCAGCGCGAGATGGATGCGCTCGAAGCCCACCTCGCCTTCCTCGCCTCGGTCGGCTCGGTCAGCCCCTACATCGGCCTGTTCGGCACCGTCTGGGGCATCATGCACGCCTTCCGCGGCCTGTCCAACGTCGGCCAGGCAACGCTCGCCTCGGTCGCCCCGGGCATTGCCGAAGCGCTGGTCGCCACCGCCATCGGCTTGTTCGCCGCGATTCCCGCTGTTCTCGCCTACAACCGCTTCTCGCATGATATCGACCGGCTGGCGACGCGCTACGAATCCTTTATGGAGGAGTTCTCCAACATCCTGCAAAGGCAGATGCGCTGAAAATGGCCACGCTTGCGATGACTTCGTTGGCTCTCTCGCCGTGCAGTTCGCACTGTCTCGTTCGCCGCCTCGTCCTCGCGGCGCGTAATCCATTTTCAGGGAGGCCGGAATGCGCCAGCGTCGCCTGAAAAATGAAATCAACGTCGTTCCCTACATCGACGTCATGCTGGTCCTGCTCGTCATCTTCATGGTGGCGACGCCGATGATGACGACCGGTTCGGTCGATCTGCCTTCGTCTGGCACGGCGCCGCAGAAGCCGGACAAGTACGTCAAGGTGCAGATCAAGGACGACGGCAGCCTGTCGCTGTTCAACATCAAGGGCGACGAGACGAAGCTGAAGGGCATCAAGGAGTTGAAATCGGAACTGGCAGCCCTGAAGGCCGCTGACGACAAGACGCCGATCCTGATCGCCGGCGCAAAGGAAACCCAGTACAAGAACGTCATCGAAGTGCTGGATGAGGCCAAGCGCGCCGGTTTCCAGAAAGTCGGTCTGGAAACCGCCAGCGCCAGCAAATAAGTGGACATGATCCTCGACCGTCCTGAAGAACCCGGCAAGAAGTACGCGCTGACCTTCACCGTCCTGGTGCACGTCGGTTTGGTGGCGGCGCTCTTCCTCGGTGTGCAGTGGAAACGCAGCCAGCCGGAGATCATGGAAGTCGAGTTGTGGTCGAGCCGACCGATGCCGGCGCAGGTTGTCCCACCGCCTCCGCCGCCGCCCGAGGTGAAGCCTGAGCCGAAGCCGATCCCGAAGGTCGAGCCGAAACCCGAACCGCTGCCGCCAAAGAAGCCGGATATTGCGGTCAAGGAGGAAAAAAAGAAGCCGGAGCCGAAGAAGCCGGAACCCAAGCCCGAACCACCGAAGCCCGAGCCAAAACCGCAGCCTCAGCCCAAGTTCGATTTCAGCAAGGAACTGGCGCGCGAGACTTCCGACCTGAAGCCGCGCCCGAATACGCAACAACTGGCCAATGCGGCGGCTGCCGAAGCCGAGCAGCGGGCGTCGTCGAACAAGAAGGGCTTGGCCGATTACGCCAGCAAGATCCGCATGAAGGTGCGCGGCAACATCATGTTGCCGCCCTCGATCCAGGGCAACCCGGAGGCGGTGTTCGAAGTCAATCAGTTGCCGACCGGCGAAGTGCTTGACGTCAAACTAAAACGCACCAGCGGCAACCCGGCACTGGATGCCGCCATCGAGCGCGCCATCCGCAAGTCGTCACCGCTGCCCAAGCCGGATGACCCCTCGCTGTTCCAGCGTACGCTGGAAATCAAATACAAGCCGTATGAAGAGTAAAATCGCGCGAATCTTTATGAAAATGAACGACATGTCCCGAATTTCCCGCCGTATTTTCCTGGCTTTCGCCCTGTTGGCCGCCGGATTCGCCCAGGCCCAGCTGTCGATCGAGATTACCGGCGCTGGCGCCAACCGTATTCCGGTCACCATCGTCGATTTTCCCGGCGACCCGGTAGCTTCCCGCGTCATCACCGGTACCGTGCGTGCCGACCTCGAGCGCAGCGGCCTGTTCAAGCTGATCGACAACGCCGGTCTGGCCTTCGACGAAAACGCCGCAATCAATCATGCCGACTGGAAAGGTCGTGGCGCCGATGCGCTGGCCGCCGGGAGCATCGGCCGTGCCGCCGATGGCCGCATGGAAGCCCGCTTCCGCCTCTACGATACGCAAAAGGGCGTATCGCTCGGCGGTGCCGCCTACGTGACCAACAATGCCCAGTTGCGCGCCGCCGGCCACCGCATCGCCGATTTCATCTACGAGAAGCTGACCGGCGAAAAGGGCGTCTTCTCGACGCGCATCGCCTACGTCGTCAAGGCGCGTGGCCAGTTCCTGCTGCAGATCGCCGATTCCGACGGCCAGAATGCGGCGACCGCCCTGACCTCGACCGAACCGATCATTTCGCCGGTCTGGTCGCCCGACGGCGGCCGTCTGGCCTACGTCTCCTTCGAGAAGAAGAAGCCGGTCATCTACGTCCATACCTTGGCTTCCGGACAGCGCCACATTGTCGCCAACTTCAAGGGTTCCAATTCGGCGCCGGCCTGGGCGCCGGATGGCCGCAAGCTGGCTGTTGTGCTGTCCAAGGACGGCCATTCGCAGATCTATTCGGTCAATGCCGATGGCAGCGGCCTGCAGCGCATCACCCAGTCCTCCGGCATCGATACCGAGCCGCGCTATGCGCCGGACGGCGCCTCGATCTATTTCACCTCAGACCGTGGCGGCAGCCCGCAGGTCTATCAGGTCGGTGCCGGTGGCGGCGATGCCAAACGCGTCACCTTCGAGGGTACCTACAACGTTTCACCGCGCCCGTCGCCGGACGGCAAGAGCCTCGCTTTCATCAGCCGCCGCGAAGGCCGCTTCCAGCTCGCCGTGATGGATCTGGCCAGTCGTCAGGTCCAGGTGGTGAGCGATTCGAACAAGGACGAATCTCCCAGTTTCGCCCCCAACAGCCGCATGATCCTGATCGCCACTGAAGTCGGCGGGCGCGGCGTACTATCGGCTGTGTCCAGCGATGGCAGGATCAAACAACGCCTCACGGTTGCTGCCGGCGACGTCCGCGAACCGGCCTGGGGCCCTTACTATCAATAATCCATCCTGGAGTCTTTTGTGAAAAAACTGCTTATTCCCGCCCTGCTGTCCGTCCTGATCGTCGGCTGTTCCACCACCCCGCTGCCGGAAGACAACGCCGGCGCCCCGGTCGAGTCGCGCAGCGGTTCAGGCACCGGCGTCGCCTCGGTCACCGCCGGCGGCGTTGACGCCAACGGCCTGCCGCGCGAGCTGACCGATCCGAAGAGCAAGCTGTCGCAGCGCAGCATCTACTTCGACCTCGACAAGTACGACGTCAAGGACGAGTACAAGGACCTGGTCGCAGCCCATGCCAAGTATCTGGTCGCCAACAAGGGTTTCAAGGTCCTGCTCCAGGGCAACACCGACGAGCGCGGCAGCCGTGAATACAACCTGGCTCTCGGCCAGAAGCGTGCCGAAGCCGTCAAGCGTTCGTTGAGCCTGCTCGGCGTCAAGGAAGACCAGATCGAATCGGTCAGCCTCGGTGAAGAAAAGCCGAAGAACGCCGGCCACGACGAGTCCGCCTGGTCGGAAAACCGTCGCGCCGACATCCTCTATCGCGCTGCTGACGGCCGCGGCGAGTTCTAACCATGCGCCCGGTTCGAATCGCCCTCCTGATTGCCGCGCTGGGTGCCGTCCAGGCCCACGCCGGCGTCTTCGACGATGATGAAGCGCGTCGCCAGATCGCCGATCTGAAGGCCAAGACGGAAGCGCGATTCGACCAGCAGGCCAAGGGCCAGCTGGATCTGGCTGGCCAGATCCAGCGCCAGGCCGACGAGATCGCCCGCCTGCGCGGCCAGATCGAAACGCTCGGCTACGAGCTGGAAACAGCCAAGAAGCGCCAGCAGGATTTTTATCTCGACCTCGACACCCGCTTGCGCAAGTTCGAGGCAGCGTCGACGGCAAATGCTACGGTCGCCCCCGAAAACGGGGCAAATTCAAAACCGTCCGTCGATCCGGCCAAGGAAACGCAGGACTACGAAACCGCCCTGAACCAGTTCAAGGCCGGCAAGTACAAGGAAGCAGCCGGCAGTTTTGGCGCCTTTGTCCAGAAATATCCCGACAGTTCGCTGGCACCCAACGCCCAGTACTGGCTCGGCAACGCCTGGTACGCACAGCGCGACTGCAAGCGCGCCATCGAGGCACAGAGCGTAGTGACCACCAGGTATGCCGACAGCGCCAAGGCGCCGGACGCCTGGCTGGCCATCTCGACCTGCCAGCAGGAAATGGGCAACCCGACAGGCGCCAAGCGTTCGCTGGAAACGGTGCTCGCCAAGTATCCGGGCACCCCGGCCGCCGATACCGCCCGCGAGCGCCTGAAGAAGAAATAATCCTTGAAACCTCGGTTGATCGCTTATCTATCCTTTCCCTGCCGCATGAACGCATGCTTTGGTGCCTTCGAGGCGGTTTCCCCGTTGGGTGACAGCGCTACGTGGCCGCTGGCACGTCTGGTCGGGCGTCCGGCTTTGTCGCTCGTCCTTGCAGGCGCGAGCCTGCTGCGTCCTCGCTTCGCGCCGGCCATCCCGCCCAAACGCGCCATCAGCCACGTCCAACCGAGGTTTCAAGGATAATTGGCCCTGCGTCTCACCGAAATTTTCTACTCTCTGCAGGGTGAGGCGTCGCGCGCCGGCCTGCCGACCGTGTTCGTCCGCCTGACCGGCTGTCCGTTGCGCTGCAGCTGGTGCGACACGACTTACAGCTTTACCGGCGGCGAGGCGGCGAGCATCGCTTCTGTCCTCGCTGAAGTGGCGAAGTACCCGGCCCGCCAGGTTTGCGTCACCGGCGGCGAGCCGCTCGCCCAGAAGGATTGCTTGGAACTGCTGACCGCCCTGTGCGACGGCGGCTACGATGTCTCGCTGGAAACCTCCGGGGCGCTGGATATTTCCGGGGTCGACCCGCGGGTCTCCCGGATCATGGACCTCAAGGCGCCAGATTCCGGCGAATCGGCGAAGAACCGTTGGGAAAACCTGCCGTTTCTGAATGCGCGGGACGAGATCAAGATCGTCATCGCCTCGCGCGGTGATTACGAATGGGCGCGCGCCGCCCTGCGCGATAGAGGCCTGGGTCGCTGCTGTCCGGTACTGTTTTCGCCGGCCCAGGGGCTGATCGAAGCGCGGTCGCTGGCCGACTGGATACTCGAAGACGGCCTGAATGTGCGCTTCCAGCTTCAGATGCACAAGTTGCTTTGGGGTAACATGCAGGGAAAATAAGGACGGAGACAATAATGAGCAACAATCGCCGCAAGTTTTCCCGCATTCCATTCCAGAGCAAAGCCACCCTCTTTCTGTCCGACGGCGAGTACATCGTTGACGTTCTCGACCTGTCGCTCAAAGGTGCGCTGATCCATCCACATTCGACGATGTTCGTCACCGTGGGGACCAATTGCACGTTGAAAATTCGCCTCGACAATGTCGGAACTTCCATCCGCATGGAAGCGACCGTTGTGCATCACCTGGCCAACTACTACGGACTGGCCTGTCGCGACATCGATCTCGAAAGCGTTACCCACCTGCGCCGCCTGGTTGAACTCAACCTCGGTGACGAGGCGTTGGCCGAACGGGAATTGGCCCTGTTGACCAACACCTGATTGGTCTCGGAAGTGCCGATGCGCCCACTGTTCCGGCATCGATTGCGTGCTTGCTAGGCGGGCTGGATTGGGATCATAATTAATTACTGAAATTCCCCGACAGAACAATAATCATGCGGGGATTGCAGCTTTGGGGAGGAGCCATGGCTGAGCTTTTGTTTGTGCAACGATTGACGACTGAGTCGGAACATCTGCCTGGTCGCGGATGGCATCGCCCATGACGTCAGACCAACTCGACGGTTTGTCGGGCTGCCCGGGCGATTTGTCACACGGTGTCGGTATTCGCCCGCCGGAACTTTGCGCCATTCAACACGCCATTTTCGAAAACGCCGGTCGGGCCATCATCCTGACGGACGTTACCGGTGTCATCTTCTACTTCAACCAGATGGCCCAGCGAATGCTCGGCTATGCCTGGGATGACGTGGTTTTCAAGGCGACGCCGATGCTGTTCCATCTGCCCGACGAAGTCGAGCGACGGGCCCGGCTGTTGTCGGAAGAGTTGCGGCGTGACATTTCGCCCGGTTTCGAAACATTCGTGGCCGGCTTGTCGGTTCGCCCCCACGAGGATGGCGAATGGACCTACGTGCGCAAGGACGGCAAACAGCTTCCGGTCAGTCTGTCGGTCAGCGCCTTGCACGATGAGCATGGGATGGTCTGCGGCTATCTCGGCATTGCCGCGGATATTTCCCGGCGCCGGGCGATGGAGGAGGAGTTGCGGATTGCCGCCATTGCCTTCGCCTCCCAGGCAGCGATCATGGTGACCGATGCCCGGCAGCAAATTCTTCGAGTCAACCCGGCATTTACCCGACTGACGGGGTTTGCGGCCGAAGAGGCGATCGGTCAGACCCCGAAGCTGCTCAAATCCGGCCGCCAGGACAAGGCGTTCTACGAAGCCATGTGGCAGTCGCTGAACGATGCTGGCCACTGGCAGGGTGAAATCTGGAATCGCCGGAAAACCGGCGAGATCTTCCCGGAATGGCTGACGATCAGCGCCGTTCGCGACGAACGCGGGCAGATAACGCACTATGTGAGCACGTTTTCCGATATTTCAAACCTGAAGCTTGCCGAATCGGAAATTCACCATCTGGCGTTCTACGATCCGTTGACCGCCCTGCCCAACCGTCGCCTGCTGCTTAACCGGCTCAACAAGGCCTGCGCCGCCGGCAAGCGGAGCGGGCAATACGGTGCCTTGCTGATTATCGACATCGATCATTTCAAAACCCTCAACGACACCCTCGGTCACGACGTCGGCGACCAGTTGTTGGTTGAAGTGGCAAAACGCCTCGTCGATTGCATCCGCGAAGGCGATACGGCGGCCCGTCAGGGGGGGGACGAGTTTGTCGTGATGCTCGAAGAACTGGGGGCGGAGGCGGAAAACGCAGGCGTCCAGGCCGAAACCGTCGCCGAGAAGATTCGCGCCGAGCTCGGGCGCCCTTATCTACTGAACGGTGATACCGAGTACGTCCGTAGTGCCAGCATCGGGATCAGCCTTTTCCAGGGCAACGACAAAACAACTGACGTCTTGCTCAAGCAGGCAGATATCGCCCTCTACAAAGCCAAGGATGCCGGGCGAAATACCATCCGCTTTTTCGACAATGCGATGCAAACGGCGCTCGACGAGCGGGCAGCGCTGGAGTCCGGTCTGCGCCGGGCGCTGGCGCAAGGAGAGTTCCTTCTCTACGCCCAACCCCAGGTCGACGCAGGGCGTCGCCCTATCGGCGCCGAGGCCCTGCTGCGCTGGCAGCCGCCGGGATTGGCGATGGTCGCGCCGGGTGATTTCATTCCCCTCGCTGAGGAAACCGGGCTGATCATCCCGATCGGCCTGTGGGTGCTTGACCAGGCCTGCGCCCAGTTGAGCCGCTGGGCTGAAAATCTGGCGACCAGCAGCCTGTCACTGGCTGTCAATATCAGTGCGCGGCAGTTCCGCCAGCCGGATTTCGTCGAGCGGGTTGGCGCGGCACTGGAACGGTACGGAACCGATCCGCATCGCCTGAAGCTGGAGTTGACCGAGAGTCTGCTACTCGACGGCGTCGATGACGTTGTCGCCAAGATGCGGCGACTGCAGTTGCTGGGCGTCCGCTTCTCGCTCGATGACTTCGGCACAGGCTACGCCTCGCTTGCCTACCTGAAGCGCTATCCGTTCGAACAGCTCAAAATCGACCGCTCGTTCATCAGCGAAATCACCAGCAACCCGGACGACGCGGCGATCGTTCGGGCCATTCTGGCCATGGGCGAAACCTTGCGCCTGAACGTTGTCGCCGAAGGCGTCGAACTCGATGAGCAGCATGCCTATCTGGTCGAGCATGGTTGTTGTTTGTTCCAGGGCTATCTGTTCGGCCGGCCAATGCCCTTTGCGACGCTGGAAGCGGCGATTGCCCAAGGCGAGGTGCTGTTACCCGGCGCCTAGCGCCATTTGCCAATAACCGGATTTTTCGCTTGATAACAGGCAGATAGCCCCTGATTTCGGGGGGGATTTCGGGTATATTCGCGCCCCATGATGAAGAAAGCCGTCGTTCTCCTTTCCGGTGGACTGGATTCCGCCACCTGTCTGGCCATTGCCCGCAGCCAGGGTTTCGAATGCTATTGCCTGTCCTTCAATTACGGCCAGCGGCATTGCGCCGAGCTGGTGGCGGCCGACCGGGTGGTCAAGGCGCTCGGGGCTGCCAAGCATCGTGTGCTCGATTTCGGGCTGGCCCAGTTCGGCGGTTCGGCGCTGACGGACACGGCGATCGCCGTGCCGACCGCGGGGGTCCAGCCGGGCATTCCGGTTACTTACGTGCCGGCCCGCAACACCATCATGCTGTCGCTGGCCCTGGCTTGGGCCGAGGTGCTCGGTAGCCGCGACATTTTCGTCGGGGTCAATGCCGTCGACTATTCCGGCTACCCGGATTGCCGGCCGGAATACATCGCCGCCTTCGAGACCATGGCCAACCTGGCGACCAAGGCCGGCGTCGAGGGCCACAAGCTATCCATCCACGCGCCGCTGATCGACCTGTCGAAGGCAGAGATCATTCGAACCGGTGTGGCGCTGGGTGTCGACTACAGCCTGACCGTTTCCTGCTACCAGGCCGATGAACTCGGCCAAGCTTGTGGCGTCTGTGACTCATGTCGCCTGCGGGCCGAGGGCTTTGCCGCCGCCGGTCTCACCGATCCCACCATTTACCGCGCCTGACCATGGAAGCTGCCTCCTCGCCCACCACCGTCCTCTGGCTAGCCTTTGCTGTCGCCTTCGTCTTCGGTGCCATCGGTCAGAAAACCCATTTCTGCACCATGGGTGCCGTCTCGGATATCGTCAACATGGGCGAGTGGAGCCGCATGCGCATGTGGCTGCTGGCCATCGGGGTCGCCATCCTCGGCGCCGGTGCGCTGCATGCGACGGGGCAGATCGACCTCGGCAAATCGATCTACCGGACGCCGAACTTCACCTGGCTGTCGTATGTCCTCGGCGGGGCAGCGTTCGGCGTCGGCATGGTGCTCGCCTCCGGCTGCGGCTCAAAGACGCTGATCCGCATTGGCAGCGGCAATCTGAAATCGGTGGTCGTCTTCCTGACCCTCGGTCTGGTCGCCTACATGACCATGCGCGGCGTGCTGGGTGTGTTCCGCGTCAACGTGCTGGAAAAAGCGGCCCTCACCCTGCCCGGCGGACAGGATTTGCCGGCCCTGCTGGCGGCCGCCGGCATGGACCCGAGAACGGCCCTGCTGCTCTCGGTTTTTGCCATCGGTGGAGGGCTGACCGTAGCATCATTGGCCAAACGCGATTTCTGGACCCTGGACAACCTGCTCGGTGGACTGGGTACCGGTCTGGCCGTGGTCGCCGCCTGGTATGTGAGCGGTCACCTCGGCTATATCGCCGAGCATCCGGAGACGTTGGAAGAGGCCTTTCTGGCCACCAACAGTGGCCGCATGGAGTCGCTGAGCTTCGTCGCGCCGCAGGCTTACACGCTGGAATTGCTGATGCTGTGGTCGGATACCAGCCGGACGATGACCTTCGGCATCGCCACCGCGCTCGGCGTGATTGCCGGCTCCTTCGCCTGGTCGGTAGTGACCGGCGGTTTCCGTTGGGAAGGTTTCGCCAGCGTCGAGGACACCGCCAGCCATTTGATCGGCGCGGCGCTGATGGGCTTCGGCGGCGTCGTCGCCATGGGCTGCACGATCGGTCAGGGCATTACCGGATTCTCGACGCTGGCACTGGGTTCCATCGTCACATTCCTGGCTATCGTGGCCGGGGCGGCGGCCATGCTCAAGTTCCAGTACTGGCGGCTGATGCGGGAAGCCTAGGCTTCCTCACTTTCCTTCAGCTTCTCGATAACCAGCGGGAAGGCGCCGGAGCCGATCAGGGCGACGGAGGAAACGACGAAGGCCAGCCCGGCCATCGGGTCTTCCAGCACGGGATGCAGCAGGCCGCCGAAGCCGGCCAGGCTGAAGGCGCCCGGGATGGCGCAGAGGCCGCCGAGGGCGGTGAGGACAATAAAGGAGAGCGGAAAGCGGCGCATCCCGCCAGTTTAGAGGATTGCGCGCTTTGCCGCGAACCATTGCCCGCTTTCGCGCTCTGACGTTGGCTGTGCCGGCACGCCGCTTGCTGCGTGACCGGACAACGCCGATTCCTTGCCGCAAAACCGACAACATGAACGCCCCCGACTCCCTGCCGCCCGAACTTCCCGTCTTTGACAACAGCTTTGCCGCCCTGCCGGCTGCTTTCTATACCCGGCTCGATCCGCTGCCCTTGCCCGATCCCTACGTGGTCGGTGTTAGCGACGAGGTCGCGGCCCTGCTCGGCCTGCCACCCGAAATGCTGGCCAGCCCACAGTTCGCTGAAATATTCGCCGGTAACAGCCTGCTGCCCGGTAGCGCGCCGCTGGCCGCCGTTTATTCCGGCCACCAGTTCGGTGTCTGGGCCGGACAGTTGGGCGACGGTCGGGCGCATCTGCTTGGCGGTTTGCGCAACGAACTGGGCCATTGGGAAATCCAGCTCAAGGGGGCGGGACGCACGCCGTATTCGCGCGGTGCCGACGGCCGTGCCGTGCTCCGTTCGTCGATCCGCGAATTTCTGTGTTCCGAGGCGATGGCCGGCCTCGGCGTGCCGACAACGCGGGCGTTGTGTGTGATCGGCGCCGACCATCCGGTGCGCCGTGAGGAAATCGAGACCGCGGCTGTGGTCACGCGGGTGGCACCGGGCTTCGTCCGCTTCGGCTCCTTCGAGCACTGGGCGTCGCGCGACAAGGATGCCGAGCTGAAGCAACTGGCCGATTACGTGATCGACACCTTCCGTCCCGAATGCCGGGCGGCGGCCAATCCCTACGATGCCTTGCTGCGCGACGTGTCGCGGCGGACCGGCGAAATGATCGCGCACTGGATGGCGGTCGGCTTCATGCACGGCGTGATGAACACCGACAACATGTCAATCCTCGGCCTGACGCTCGACTATGGGCCGTTTGGCTTCATGGAGGCCTTCGATGCCGGTCATATCTGCAACCACTCCGATACCCGGGGCCGCTACACCTACCGCAACCAGCCGGCCATCGCGCAGTGGAACCTCTATTGTCTGGCCGATGCATTCCAGCCCTTGCTGAAGGACCCGATGGTGGCCCGAGCGGCGGTCGATGAAACCTATGGGGAAGCTTTTGAAGCGACCTTCGAGCGCCTGTTCCGCGCCAAACTCGGCCTGCGCGACGGGCTGCCGGAAGACGTCGACTTCATTGGCGAGACCTTCGGCTTCCTGCAGCAGCACCGTCCGGACTTCACGACCTTCTTCCGGTTGCTGTCCGACCTGAATGCTACGGTCAGCCCGGAAAAAAGGCCAAAATCGGAAAACACGTTCCGTGACCTGTTCATCGACCGTTCTGCCTGCGACCAGTGGCTCGACGGCTGGCGTGCCCGACTGGCCCGGACGCCGTGGGAAGACAGCGAGCGGCAGGCCGCGATGCGGGCGGCCAACCCCAAATACGTGCTGCGCAACTGGCTGGCCGAAGCGGCCATCCGCCAGGCAAAGGACAAGGATTTCTCGGAAGTGCAGCGTCTGCTGACCTGCCTGCGTCGGCCCTACGACGAACAGCCGGAATTCGAGGCTTACGCCGCCCTGCCGCCCGACTGGGCGAGCAGCCTGGAGGTCAGCTGTTCGAGCTGACCGGGCAGCCTCGATGCTGGCGTAACCATTGCAGCATGATCACGAACAGCTTGTCCGGATCGACCGGCTTGGCGATGAAATCGTTCATGCCGGCATCCAGGCAGAGGGCCCGGTCCTCGGCAAAGGCGTTGGCGGTCATGGCGATGATCGGCACATCGGCGTAGCCGTCCAGCTCGCGGATGGCCTGGGTGGCGCCGATGCCGTCGAGGACGGGCATCTGCATGTCCATCAGGATCAGGTCGTAGCGATGCCTCAGTGCCATTTCCAGCGCCTCGGCGCCGTCCGGGGCGACGTCGACCGCCAGTCCCAGCGTCTCGCGCAACAATTCGAGGGAAACCTCCTGGTTGACCCAGTCGTCCTCGGCGACCAGGACGCGAATATCCGAAAATTCGGCGCGCAGGGCATGCTCTGCTTCGGCACCCGACTGCCGGCTGTCGGGCTGTGCTTCAGCCAGTGGCTCGGCCCGGCTTAGCCGGATGGCGAAGGAAAAGACGCTGCCCGCGCCCGGTGTCGATACCACCTTGATGTCGCTGCCCATCAGGTGCGCAAGTCGTTGGCAGATCGGAAGACCGAGCCCGGTGCCGCCGAATTTGCGGGTGGTTGAGCCATCGGCCTGTTCGAAGGGATTGAAAATCCGGCCAATCGCCTCCGGGGCGATGCCGATGCCGGTATCCCAGACCGACAGCTCAATCTTGGCTGACGCCTTGTCGAGTTCAGCGACGCGGGCGACAACGCGGACCTCGCCGCGCTCGGAAAACTTGATGGCATTGCCGGCCAGATTAAGCAGCACCTGTTGCAGGCGCAGCGGGTCGCCGATCACTCGGAGATCCTTTAGCTGCGGGTCGATATCGACGAAAAAATGCAGATGCGCCGATTCGGCGCGGGGCGCCAGCAGGCTCGCCACATCGTTGGCCAGCGCAGGGAGTGAGAAGGCCGTCTGTTCCAGGGTCATTCGCTCGGCATCGATCTTCGACAGGTCAAGGATATCGTTGAGCAACTGCAGCAGATGGTTGGCAGCACCGTCGATCTTGACCAGCTTGTCCATCTGGGTGGGGTCGCTGTTGTTGCGCTTGAGCATGTAAGTCATGCCGATAATGGCATTCATCGGCGTGCGCAGTTCGTGGCTCATGTTCGACAGGAAGGTGCTTTTCGCACGGCTGGCGGCCTCCGCGGCTTCCTTGGCCACCGACAGTGCCTGGGTCCGCTCCTGCACCGTATCTTCCAGGTGATCGCGCTGGTCGGCCAGTTGCCGGTCGCGCTCGGCAATTTCCGTCAGCATCGAATTGAATGACTCGCCGAGATGGCCAATCTCGTCGTCGGAGTAAATACGGGCGTGACGTGAATAGTCCTTCGATTCGGCCACGTATTGCGCTGTGTCGGTCAGTGAGCCGAGGGCGGCCAGAATCGACGCCAGCATCTGGCGGCCGATGGCGAAAGCGACGATGAAGGAAAGGGTTAGCGCGAGCAGCGAAAGCGTCAGGTTCCAGATGATCGCCCGCCAGACCGCAGCCAGGCTGGCGGTGATCGAAACGGTGCCGACCACGCCGTCCTCGGAGCGGATGGGTACGGCGACTGTGACGGTGGACCAGTCGGCATAGACGGCCCGCTCACGGTGCGGTCGGTCGCCCAGCGCCACCTGGGCGGGCATCTGCCGGTTGGCGGCGTCGAAGCCGTAGCGGAAATCCGAATCGACGCCGAGCAGGCGAACGGTCAGCACGTCCTGATGCTCGGCGAAGGAACTGAGCAGTTGTTTTGCGCCGCGGATGTCCTTGAACTCGATGACGGCCGAAGCATTGAAGGCGACCACGTCGGCCATGGCGAACAGCTCGGCGGTCTTGGCCTGCCGGCGCTGGTCAATCTCGCGGACCGAGAAAGTCAGAAAGGAGAGCAGCAGACCGATGCCGAGCGATGCGGCAATGGCCAGTGCGATCTTCCGACGGATGGTATGGCCGGACTTCAACGTTCTCCTCCGATCACCCGCTGGGCCAGACGCAGCATCTGGGAGCCGGGTTTGAGGCCGGCTCGGGCCAGCGCATCGTTATTGACGATGAATTGTACCCGACCACCGTTACGCACCAGCTCGATGCCGCCGCCCATCCGCGCAAAACCGTCGGTGTCGCTGACGACCAGTACCGGCATCCCCGCAACCCAGCGCAATACCGCGCCGATGCGTGCTTCCTCGACATCCGGGATGAATACCAGCTGGCAATGCTGCATGTCGTCCGGGCTGTTGGCCCGACGGATGATCAACTCCTTGCCGCCCACCGATCGCCCTTCGTAGCCGGCCAGGCTCGGGCCCAGCGTGTCGCGCCCGAACAGGCAGATCGTCGTCGTCACGCGAGTCGTCGCCGGCCACTCGACATATTTCATGAAATTGACCAGATAGGCGGCTTCGATCTGCGGTTCCGAATCCGGCTGGGCGAAAGCGAACGAAGCAACTGTCAGCAGCGCCGCCGTGATCCAGCGGCACAGGCGCCGAGTCGACCCGGGACCGAAAGCCCTGAACATGGTCAGAATTTCCAGCGTGCCGAGACCAGCACGGCAGGCGCGATGACGACCGGCGTGGCGGGCACGTAGTCGGTGACGAACTCGACCCGGCGCGGACCGACCAGGTCACGGCCAGTGACTGCCAGCTCCAGGTCGTTGGTCAGCTTGTAGGCGTAACGCAGATCCAGCGTCATGTAGCCCGGCACGCGCGTTTCGGTCGTGTAGGGCGAAAGTGTGCGATAGGACCCCGAGGAGCCGCGTATCCAGGCATCGAACTGTTGACGCGACGACAGGTTCCATTGCGAACGCAGGGAGACGGCATGGCGTGGCGTCGCCCGCTCAGTATTCCGGCCTTGCGCGTTGGCGATCGGGTTGGACGAAGCGTCCATGTCTACCTGTGTCCATGTGTAGGACAGTTGCAGGCGCCAGGCTGTGGAAATGATGCTGTCCACACTCAACTCGGCCCCGTTCAGCCAGCCGTTGCCGCAGTTGCAGCGGTCGAGATTCTGGACAGCCAGCATCACGAAGGGGTTGTACACCAGCACACTCTGGCTGCCCAGCGTGCTCGACACGATGTCCGAGTAGCGGTAACGGTAGACCGAAAGGTCAATGCCGAATTGCTGGGCCAGTTGACTGCGGTAGCCAAGTTCCACCCCCTCCATCGTTTCCTGGTGCAATTTTTTGCTACCCGGCTGGGCGCGGAATACAACCGGCAGGTTGAAGGGGAAAGGCAGCGCGAGGTTTGGCGGCTGGTAGCCGGTATAGATGCTGACATCGTACTCAGCGCGCGCCGGCATCCGCGGTGCCCGCGAGTATTTCGCCCACAGCGTATCGGTGCGGGTCGGCGTCCACATCAGCGTGGCGTTCGGCGAGACAGTGCCACCCCCCAGATTCGTATAGTCCCAGCGCGCTCCGAAGCCAAGCTGGAGCCGTTCCGGAATCAGCGTCCAGTTGTCATGGAGGAAGATGCCGCTCGTGTGCTGCGTGAATTCTCCCTTGGCGATGTCGACGACGTATCGCGACCAGACTTCGTCGGACACCGTGCGGTGGCTGGCGCCCCACAGCAGGTCATGGTCGGCGATGGTGAAGCGGCCCTGATAATCGATGTCGAAGCGGGTGTGGCTTTCCTCGAAGGCATTTTCCAGTCCCGCCGAGGCATTTCCCAGCGAGGCCTGCAGCGATGATTCGACACCCCGGTCGGTCAGCCAGCGATAGCGGGCGCCCAGGGTCTGGGTACTGGTCTTCTGGGCGACAGTGATGGGAAGTAATACCGCCGGATTGAGAAGATTGGGTGTCAGCGGGTAAAGGTCGCCCAGCGACGAATGCCCGGCATTGGCCCAGATGCTCAGATCGCTGCCGGCGGCCAGTGCCTTGTCGAAACGGAAGTCGACTACGCTGTTGTTCAGCCGGTCTTCGCTGCGCTCGTCATTGGCCGCTTGTTTTGACGGCTCGGCATGGCGTCCCTGAACGGAAATCTTCCAGGAAGTATCGGCATCGAGGCTGGCTCCGGCGCGGGCATAGACTTGCCCCTGGCCGTTGGAGCCTAGGGTGCTGGCCAGCATGCCCCCGGTTTGTGTACGGGAGTGGCGGCTGATGATGTTGATCACGCCATTGACCGCGTTGACGCCCCACATCGCAGCACCGGCGCCACGAATGACCTCGATCCGCTCGATATCTTCGAGGGGGATGGGGTCGTGTTCCCAGATCGTTCCTGAAAAGAAGGGGTCGTAGATGCTGCGGCCGTCGATTAGTACCTGCAGCTTGTTGGCAAAACGACCGTTGAAGCCGCGGGCCGAGACGGCATACCGACCGCTGTCGATGCGGGCAACCTGGATGCCGGGAACCATGCGCAGCACATCCGGCAAGGCGAGTGCGCCGGAGCGTCGGATATCGTCGGCGGAAATGATGAAAGCGGCAGCCGGAACGTTGCTCAGGCTCTGGCTGCGGCGCGATACGGAAGATATCTCGGCCCTGGTCAGGTCTTCCAGGCTGAGGTCGTCGTCCAGTGCGGCAATTGCCGGATTGAAAACGATCGAAAATGTGAAGAAGACCGCACTTGCCGTTAAGGTGCTGTTCGATGGCTTTGACATGCTTATGGCTCTTGGAGTGCGGCCTTGAATCAGGGGTGCCTAATGCTTTAGTAATACCAACTATGCCATTGTTGGCAAGCTTGTTCAAAGAAGTATTTCGCAAATCGGAAACGATCGGCACCAATAAACGAAAAAAGCCGGCAAGGGGCATGGCCCTTGCCGGCTTTCAGGGGGGAGTGCTGTTTACTGGACTTGCTGGATGCCTGCCAGAACCCAGCCGCGGCTGTTGTCCATCGGCTTGGTCATGTGCCAGATTTCGTCGAGCGGGGCAGGAGCGGCGCCCTGCTCCTCGCGGATCAGGCCGGTGAAGCGGACGCTGACGATGTAGCGGCCAGTTTCCTCGGCGACGTCGATCACTTCGGCGTTCAACTGGACGACATCGGTTTCCTGCTTGGCGTTGCCGCGTTCGGCCATGCCCATCTTGACCTCGGCGAACATTTCCGGCGAAGTGAATTCGCGGATGTCGTCCAGATTGCCGGCATCGTTGGCGGCCTGCAGGCGGATGAAATTGACCTTGGCGTTGCGGACGAAACCGTCGACATCGAAATCGGCCGGGATGTTGCCCGTTGCGCCGGAGCCGACAACCGGAGCCGCGACAGCGCCGCTGGCGGGAACGAAGTCAGGCTGGCGCGGAGCGCCATAGCCCTGGCCGGCGCCGGCGTATTGCATGCCACCCTGCTGGGCGGCTGCAGCCTTCTTGCGCATGAAATAGCCGATGACGCCGATGACGACCATGGCGAGCAGGGCCATCATCATGAAATTGGCCAGGCCTTCGCCGAAACCGAAGTGTGAAGCCAGCGCGGCAAGACCCAGACCGGCGGCCAGGCCAGCCAGCGGACCCATCCATGAACGCTTGGGTTGCGCTTGGGGCGCGGCAGCGGGGGCGGCCGGCTGCTGTTGGGCCGGGGCGGCGTTGGTTGCCTTATTGGGAGTGACTGCCTGGCGCTGCATGCCGGACGAGCTGCCACCACCCAAACGCTTGGCTTCGGCGTCGCCGATGCTCAGCGTGAAGCCGAGGACCAGCGCTGCAGCCATCAATGCGAAATTCTTCATGCGTGTCTCCATGGGGAAAAGTTACAAGAGCAAGTCTAACCGCAAGGCGAAGCCATAAAAATAGGATTTAAACTTAGCCAGTTTCCTGAAAAACCGAAGTATCGCTGGCCTATCAGAACTCATGATCCGCAGCGCGACTCACTAACGCTCAAACGGGAACGAAGCAGCGATATTTGCCATCATCGATTTGACGAAGGCCGTATCCGTAAAGTTCAGAGAGTGTTTTTGCCGTCAAAATGCCATCGACCGTAGCATTCTCGGTGCGCCCATCGCCGAAGACGAGTAGTGCGCGGTCGCAGAAACGATGGGCCAGCGCCGGGTCGTGGAGGACCATGATGACTGCGGCTCCGTCGTTGCGCGCGGCGCCGCGAAAGAGTTCCAGCACGGCCATCTGGTGGTTGAGGTCGAGATGGGCCAGTGGTTCGTCGAGCAGGTAGAGCGGCGCGGCCTGGGTGAGCAGGGTGGCGATGGCCAGGCGCTGCCGTTCGCCGCCGGAAAGCGTGTGGACGGCGCGGTGCTCCATGTTGTCGAGGTGGACCGCCCGTAGCGCGTCACGGGCAAGCTCGGCATCGCGTGGGCTTTCCCAGTCGTAACGGCCGAGATGCGGATGGCGACCGGTCAGGGCGGTTTCGAGGACCGTCGAGCCAAACGGGTCGGACTGGAACTGGCCAAGCCAGGCGCGGCGCAGCGCGGCCTGGCGGGGCGGTAGTGCTGCCACATCGTTGCCGCCGAGCAAAACGGTGCCGGCTGCCGGCGGACGCAGGCCGGCCAGTGTGGATAGCAGCGTCGATTTGCCGGCGCCGTTGCGGCCGAGGATGGCCAGGCATTCGCCGGTGGCAAGGCGCAGGTCGAGCTTGTCTACGACGGTCCGGCCGCCGATATCGACGCGCAACTGGCGAGTTTCGAGCAGCGGCGGGGTCATTTTGGCTGCCGCGAGAGCAGAAAGAGGAAAACTGGCACGCCGATCAGCGCTGTCAGTACGCCGACCGGCAACTGCTGCGGGGCGATCAGGGTGCGTGCCAGCGTGTCGGCGATGACCAGCAGCGATCCGCCGGCCAGTACCGAGGCCGGGAGCAGCAGGCGCTGGTCGTTGCCAGTCGCCAGGCGTACCAGATGCGGGATGACGAGGCCGACGAAGCCGATCGAACCGGCAGTTGTCACCGAGGCGGCGGTGGCCAGCGAGGCGAGCAGGTAAATGACGTAGCGTAGCCGGGTAACCGAGACCCCCAGCGCCTGGGCCTGCATCAAGCCCCGCGATAGTAGATTGAGTTCGCGGGCGAAGGGCAGGGCGAGCAGCAGTACGGCGACAAGCGCCAGCAGCGCGGGCCACCACTGACCGGCCTGGCCGAGATCGCCCATCAGCCAGAACAGCATGCCGCGCAGCTTGCTCTCGTCGGCAATGCTCAGCATCAGCGCAACCAGCGCGCCGCAGCCGGCGGCGACGATGACGCCGGTCAGCAGCAGGCGGGTCTGCGTCCAGCTGCCGTCGCCATGCGCCAATCCGAAGACCAGCAGCATGGCTCCGAAAGCGCCGGCAAAGGCCAGGCTGTCGACGCCAAAGACCGACAGGCCAAGCAACATTCCGAACATCGCACCGACCCCGGCACCGCCGGAGATGCCCAAAACGTAAGGATCGGCCAGCGGATTGCGCAGCAATACCTGCATCAGCGCCCCGGCCAGGGCCAGCAGGCCGCCGCAGGCGAAGCCGGCCAGTGCTCGCGGCAGGCGGAGTTCAATAACGATGTCGGCGCCTGTCACATCGTGGCCAAGCAAGCCGGCCACGATGTCGGCCGGAGCAATGCTCAGGCTGCCTGCCGTTAGCGCCATTCCGATGCTAAGCATGGCCAGCAGGAGCAGGCCAAGAAGAATCAGGAGGGCGCGACGGCGAGTGGGCACTTACTTGAAGGTATAGCGAGTGGTCAGGAAGAAACTGCGCCCGTCGGCGGGAAAGTAATAGTAATCCGCATTGGACGGCGAATACAGGGCGAAGGGTGCGTAGCGCTTGTCGGTCGCGTTGAGGACGCGCGCCGAGATGGTCAGGGCGCCGATTTCCCAACTGGCGAAGAGGTCGACCGTGGTGTAGCCGTCCAGCAGCTTCCGGATGTTGGCGTAGTCGCCGCTGAATCGGCGCTCGCCCACGTAGTTGCCGGTGATGCCGTATTGCCCGAGCGCGCCGCCGTTCCAGTTTAGCTGCAGGGCCGCCTTGTTTTTCGGGACCATCGGCACATCGTTGTCGCGGTAGGTGCCTTCGCGGAAACGGGCTTCGCTGTACGTATACGAGGCCTTCAGCTTCAGGGTGGACGTTGCCTGCCAGGCAAGCTCAGATTCCAGACCACGTCGCTGGGTGGGATCGAAATTGACGTTTGCGAACAAGGCGCCGTCATAGCCAATTTCGTCCTCCAGATCCATCTGGTAAATCGACGCCTGGGCCGATACGGTACCGGCGCGATAGCCGGCGCCGATCTCGCCAATGGTGCCATGTTGGGGCTTGAGGTTGCCGGCGAAGACCGGATTGCCAGTCAGCGAGTCGTAACCGAATAATTCGTCGGTATTGGCAAAGCGGAAGGTGGTGCCGACCTTTCCGTAGAGATGCCAGCCGGCGGCGTCATAGGCGAGCCCGGCATCCCAGGCGTTGCGCGTGCGATTGGCGCTGCCCGACATGGCGGGCAGGAACCAGGCCGGGTAGGCATCCTGGCTGGCCTTCTGATCCATGCGCTGAGTGCGGAAACCCAGCGTCAGCGCCAGCGGCGCAGTCAGGTTGGTTGTGTTCTGGACGTAGGCGGCTGCACTGGTCTGTTCGGCTTGCTGGCCGGCAAACGACGAGAAAGTGTTGGTCACCTCACCGGCGTAGTAGTCGGCGCCGGCCACGGTTTCGCTTCTCAGGCCGGCCAGTCCATGATTCCAGCGCAGGCGCGGGGTCAGCGAGATCATTTCGCGCGAGCGGTCGAAGACGCTGCCAAATGATACGTTGTTGAACTGCTGGTCGGCTTTTTCCAGGGAAATTTCAGCTTCGAAGCGCAAGCGCTCGCTCAGGTCGACGGCGATCCCAGGGCGCAGGCGGAAGCCCTCGGTGCGCTGGGTGTCACGGGGCGTGCGCGCCTGTTTGGGCGACGAAAGATAGACCGCTTCGGCGACGGACGCCGGGGAGCCGGAGCTTTCCTGGTAGGCGGCAAAATCGGCGAACAGGTGGGTGTTGCCCAGGTTCCATCCGGCGCGGCCGGCGACTGAAGCCTGATCCGCCTGATTGTTCTGGCGCCAGCCATTGGTCTGGGCGTAGTGGGCATGCAGATTCAAATAGGCTGCCTCGCCGCGCCATGCGACGTCGCCGTCGAGATTGCGTGCACCATAACTGCCGACACCCGCGGTAATCGAAGCGGCGTTGCCCGTTGTCCGGCCGGTAATGATGTTGATCACGCCACCGGTGGCACGATCGCCGTACAGTACCGTGCCTGAGCCGCGTATGACCTCGATGCGTTCGATATTCGACAGCGGGATGGCCGACCAGTCGATTCCGCCCATGTCGATCGGGCTCAGGCGCTGGCCGTCGAGCAGGATCAGCGTGTTGCTCATGCCGGTGTCGCCGAATCCGCGCAGGTCGATGGCAGCGTCGATGCCCATCGAGCCGGACAGCGAGGCAACGCGGATGCCGGCAACGGTCTGCAGCAATTCTGGCAGGTTGCGGGCGGGCGACACGGTGATGTCATTACGTTCGATGACCGTCATGTTGCCGGCAAAGCGCGGGGCACTTTCGGCAAAGCGGGTGGTAGTGACGACTACCGGGTCGAGCAGTGTGGATTGTTGGGCAAAAACAGTGGACACGGCGAGCGTCGGTATCCAGGCGATCTTCTTGAGACTTGCTTTCACGATTTTCCTTTTCCCGGCAGGCGTCCCCGCATGCCGGAACAGCATTGACAAGGAAATGCGAGGGAGAAGGGCTGGTTGTGACAACTGGCACCACACCCCCGTGGCACTTCCGCGATTTGTCCCAGGCCGGTATCCGGGCTCGCAAGTCTTGACGTATCGCCTTCCCAGGATCGCTCCCAGTGGCCTTGTGATACGCCCGCACTTGCTTACCGTTGCGGGGGCAGCAGCGGAATGGTCTTTTGGAAGACGCACCGCTTTCCCGTTTAACTGCGCTTGGAGAATCCGTACGCAGCACCTGACACGGCGCGCATTCTACATCCGTCCGTGCTGCAGCGCATCAAGCGGATGCCGCGGATTTCTATAAACCACTTTGAGAAGAATGGCTTAGTCCTTGACCATGCGGCATTTTTGCCACTATAGTTCGCGCCATGAATGCCGAACTCGAAACCCTCGAAGCCAAGATCGAACAGGTCGTTGCCCTGGTGCATCAACTGCGTGCCGAAAACGAGGTTTTGCGCAACCAGATGATTGCGGCCGAGGCTGAGCGGCTGCATTTGCGCCAGACCATGACGGCCGCTCGCGAGCGTCTGGAAGGCCTGATGGACAAGATTCCCGAGGATGCCTGAGATGAGCGGCGAGCCGAATTTTCTCGACGTCAAGATCATGGGCCGCGAATACCGCGTGGCCTGTACGCCGGAAGAGCGCGATGCGCTGCTGTCCGCAGTCGATCTGGTTGACAGCAAGATGCGCGATATTGCCCAGCGCACCAAGAACACCATTGCCGAGCGCGTAGCCGTAATGGCCGCCCTGAACATCGCCCACGAGCATCTTTCCGGTTCAAGCGGCGGTACGCAAAAAGAATTTGCCGAGGCGGTTGATAGTTCGGAAACGAAGCGTAGAATCGGTGACATGGGAGCACGGCTGGATGCCGTGCTGGCGCCCCAGCAGCAACTGGATCTCTGAGCCGGAAGTTGCAAGGCGTAGCCCGCCTAGTGTTCCCTGCGGTGTTTGTTAAGGCCATACATTCCTTGAACCAATGCTGATTGGCATCGGTTGCGGACCATTGAAACCGTTGTTGTGCGCGCTCTTCGCGAACGTGCCTGAAACGGGAGGAACGCAGCCACTCTGAACCCCGGTTCAGGATGCCGGCCTGACGGCACTCGCGGGGACCCAATCAAAACGGGCGGCAGATTATCTGCCGCCCGTTTCCATTTTGTTGGGTGGCAAATGCAGTACTGGCTGATGAAGTCCGAACCGGACGAGGTGTCGATCGACGATCTGGCCGCGGCGAAGACCGTGCCCTGGTTTGGCGTGCGCAACTATCAGGCGCGCAATTTCATGCGTGATGCGATGCGGATCGGCGATCTCGCCTTTTTCTATCATTCAGGTTGTGCCGAGCCTGGCATCGCCGGCATCTGCGAAGTGTGTTCGGAGCCCTATCCGGACGAAACCCAGTTCTCGGCAGCCAGCCCGTATTTCGACCCGAAATCGGAAGCTGCCAAACCGCGCTGGCTGCTGCGCGACGTTCGTTTCGTGCACAAGACGCGCTATGTGCCGCTGGCTGAACTGCGCATACATTCAGAACTTGCTAACATGCGCCTCCTTGCCCGTGGCAACCGCTTGTCGATCACGCCGGTTAGCGCTGAAGAATGGGCTTTCATTTCCCGGGAACTGATGGGGTTGCAATGACGATTTGGTGGCTGGCTTATCTGGGCCTGGGGGCTTTTGCCGGTTTTTTTGCCGGCCTCTTGGGTATCGGCGGTGGTTCGCTGATGGTGCCGGTGCTGGTGATGTTGTTCGCGGCGCAGGGCTTTCCGACCGGCGAAGTGATGCATCTGGCGCTCGGCACCTCGATGGCGACCATCTTCTTCACCTCCATTTCCAGCGTGCGTACCCACCATGCGCATGGTGCCGTGTTGTGGCCGGTCGTCGCCCGAATCACGCCGGGCATCATCGTCGGGACGCTGCTCGGCACCCATGTGGCGAGCCTGGTGCCGACCAAGGCGCTGGCGCTGATTTTCACGCTGTTCATCGCTTACGTATCGGTGCAGATGATCGTTAACCTGAAGCCGCAGGCGCATCGCGAGTTGCCTGGCGCGCTGGGTACGGGACTGGTCGGCGCCGGTATCGGCTTCATTTCCTGTCTGGTGGCGATCGGTGGTGGCGTGCTGTCGGTGCCCTTCATGACCTGGTGCAACGTAAAGATGCAAAACGCCATCGGTACGTCGGCGGCGATCGGTTTTCCGATTGCCCTCGGTGGCGCGCTTGGCTACATCTGGAATGGCTGGGGGGTGGGCGGGTTGCCGTCGGCGAGCCTTGGTTTCGTCTATCTGCCGGCGATGGTCGGTGTCGCGGCGGTCAGTGTGTTGACGGCGCCAATCGGCGCGCGGCTGACGCATCAGTTGCCGGTCAAGACGCTGAAGCGGGTCTTTGCCGCCATCCTGCTGGCGCTTGCCGGCAAGATGATGTGGGGGCTGTTGTAGCCGGGCACTGGCAGAATTTGAGTTTTGGCCAAAATTTCCGGCCGACCGTAGCATTTGTCTGGCCGGGCGCTCAGCGCGCCTTGAAAACCGGCTTGCGCTTCTCCAGGAAGGCGGCCAGCCCTTCCTTGTAATCCTCGGTGGCGAGGAAGGCGAAGGAAGCGGCTTTTTCCTCGTCGGAGAGCGGCTGGCCGTCGAGCAGCCGGCGAATCCACTGCTTGTGCCAGCCGGCGACCAGCGGGGCGCCGGCGCAGATACGGCGGGCCGTGGCATAGGCTTCGTCCTCGAGCTGGGCGTCGGTGACGACGCGGGTCAACAGGCCTTTCTCGTAGGCCTCGCGCGCATTCAGGATGCGCCCTTCAAGCAGGATTTCCTTGATCACCGCCGGGCCGGCCAGGCGGAGCAGGCCTTCCATTTCGCCCGGATACATTGAGAAGCCCAGCTTGTTGATCGGCGCGCCGAAACGGGCGCTTTCGCCGGCGATGCGCAGGTCGCAGACGCCGGCGATTTCCAGGCCGCCGCCGATGCAGGCGCCGCGGATCAGCGCCACCGTGGGGTGTGGACAATCGGCGATGGCGTTCAGCGCGGCGGCAACCTGATCGTGATAATGCAGGGCCTGATCGAGCGTGGTGCGGGCGGTGACGAACTCTTCCAGGTCGCCACCGGCAGCGAAGGCTTCGTCGCCGGCGCCGCGGATGACGACGCAGCGAATGCTACGGTCGGTGCCGATTTTTCCCATGTTTTCGGCCAGCAGCTGCCACATCGCGAGGTCGATGGCGTTGAGCTTGTCTGGATTGTTCAGGACCAGGGTGGCGATTTCACCCTGGATGTCGATGTTGACCGTTGCCATTCGAAGATTCCGCAGATACCCAAAGCGCCGAGTATAGCCCTGCGCGGCTGGGTGAGATCCAGCGGGCGCCGTAGAAAAGTCCGCGCCTCCGCGGCCGGGAATAATTTGATCCGTGTCGCCGGAATTGCGTCACGAAAACTGCATTTGTAGTAAATTTGTGGAAAACAGAGAAGGAGGCTTAGATGAAAAGAGCTATCGAGCCGACCAGCGTCGAACGCAAGATGCGGGAAGACGATTTCATCGTTTCCAAGACCAATGCCAAGGGGATCATTACCTACGGCAACCCGATCTTTATCGAGTTTTCCGGCTATTCAGAAGAGGAATTGCTGGGCTCGCAACACAACATCATTCGCCATCCTGACATGCCGCGGGCGGCATTCAAGCTGGCCTGGGACACCATCCAGGCGGGCAACGAGTTCTTCGCCTACGTCAAGAACATGTCCAAGGACGGCGGCTTCTACTGGGTTTTTACCCACATCACCCCCGATTTCGACCTGTCGGGGAATATCGTCGGCTATACCTCCGTCCGTCGTTGTCCGCGCCCCGATGCCGTGCGCAAGATTGAGCCGGTCTATCGGGCCATGCTTGAAGCCGAACGCGCGGCCGGTGCCCGTTCGGCCATCGAGGCCGGGACCCAGGTTCTGGTCGACATCATGAAAAAGTCCGGGGTGGGTTATGAAGAACTGGTCTTCTCTCTCTAAGATTAGGTTCCTGCTGGCGCCGCTATTGCTGGCAGCAGCAGGGCTGGCCTTTGTCGTGCCGTGGGGGGCTGTTGTTTGCCTGGCGGTCGCGCTGATCGTACTGTTCTGGCCGGCGACGGCAACCAACGCCGAACTGGCCAAGCTTGACGAGTTGCTGAAGCAGGTCGGCCAGGGAAAACTGGTCACCCGTTTGCCCCATGCGCTGGTTAACCCGACCCTGGAATCAATCCGGGTCAACATGAATTCTGCCCTCGACCAGACCGAGACGGCCTTCCGCGAAATTCTCGGGGCGATGAAAGCGTCGTCCAGCGGAAAATCCTGGCGTCGCCTGCAGGGTTCAGGGCTGCACGGCACCTACCGCGCCGTCCTGGATCAGATGCAGTCATTGCTCGATCAATTGGAAGAGGCTCAGGAGTCGATTGCCCGGGAGGCCTTGCTGTCCCGGATATTCCTGCGCTCCGAGCATGGACTGTCGATGGCCATCTCGCATGTCGACAAGGCACTCGGAGAGGTGGCCATCAACTCGCAACAGTCGCAGGAACTGGCCGGGGCTTTTGGCGACTCCGCCAGCGCCATGTCGGATGCTGCGCAGCGCATGTCCGTCGCGTTGGGTGGTGCGCAGCGCGCGGCTGAAAACGGCGTCCAGGCCCTTGATGACCTGAATGCCAAGGCCGGCACGATCCATCTGCTGACCGGCCGTATCGACGACGTGGCCAAGCAGACCAATCTACTGGCCCTGAATGCCGCCATCGAGGCCGCACGGGCCGGCGAGGCCGGGCGCGGCTTTGCCGTGGTGGCCGATGAGGTTCGGAAACTGGCCGATCAGGCGCAGCGTTCAGCCGAGGAAATCGCCGCGGCGATTTCGGCGATCAATGCCTCGATGGATTCGGCGACGGTCGAAATCGGCGAACTCAAGCAGGCAGTGTCGGGGGCAAGGGTCACGGCAGACGAATTCAGTAGCGAATTGGCCAACTCCGCGACCTCGGCTCAGCAAGTGCGCGATCTGTCTCGAACCGTTGGTGTCGGTGCCAACTCGATGGATTCGTCAATGCGGCTGGTGGCTACAGCCCAGCGCGCACGTGCCGACGCGACAGCGATTTTGCACGGCGAGGAGGTCAATGTGAGCAGCCTGACCGACATGGAGCAGGAAGCGGTCAAAATTGCCCGTTCGCGCAAGTGGATCAAGGGCAGCGCCGACCGCGAGGCGCTGGTAGCCATCTACGACAAGCTTTTTGCCAACATCGAAGAGCGGATGCGCTGATCCGCGTCGTTCAGGCGGCCTTTGGGGGCGCGGCCGCTTCCATCCTGGCTAGCGCTTCACGGCCGGACAACAGGTGGTCGTGCATCAGCTTCTCGGCCGTTGCCCCGTTCCTCGCTTCCAGCGCAGCCATGATCAGGCGATGCTCGTCCAGGGACTGCTGAAGGCGCCCTTCCAGCGACAGCGAATGCAGCCGGGAAAGTTTCAGCACCTTGCGCAGATCCTGGATGACTGACAGCAACCAGCGATTGCCGGAGAGTTCCTGAATCTTCTTGTGGAATTCCTGATTCGCCTCGAAGAAAGCATCAATGCGACCATCGCGTGCAGCAGATTCAAGCCGCTCGTGAATTTCCTTCAGCGCCGCGATGTCCGACGGGGTGGCGCGATTGACCGCCTCTGCGGCGCAGCGACCTTCCAGCATGGCCATCAGCGGGAAGATGTCGTCCATGTCCTGGCGGGAGATTTCGGTGACATAGCAGCCGCGCCGCGGCCGCAGTTCGACCAGGCCTTCGGAGGCCAGCACTTTCAAGGCTTCGCGCAGCGGCGTGCGGGATATTCCGTACTGTTCGGCGAGCTTTTGCTCGTCGATCCAGGTGCCCGGCGTCAGTTCGTGGGCGAAGATACGCTGGCGCAAACGCTCGGCGACTTCCTGGTACAACGCGGTAGGTGCAATATGAGTCATGTTCTCAATGTGGATTCTGGAGCGGCGTCGGTACATTGCCGACTTGCTTCCATAATTATGGATACAGTATTATGCGGGACTCAGTATGTCAAGCTAGGCTCGAAAGCGTAGAATTTTGAATTCTGCATCATCGGCCTGAAAAAATCGAATCGGCGAGGGATGTGTCATGTCAGAAAAGTTCTTTGATTCCAATAATCTGGAAGTGTGGGAGAAGGCTGCCGCCAAGCAGGCGCCCGGTGGCGACATCAACAACCTGGTCTGGCATACCCCGGAAGGACTGCAGGTCAAGGCGCTGTATACGAAGAAGGATGTCGACGGCCTCGAGTTCGCCGACACCCTGCCAGGTGTAGCGCCCTTCCTGCGCGGCCCGCAGCCGACGATGTACGCGGTCAAGCCGTGGACCATCCGCCAGTACGCCGGCTTCTCCACTGCCGAAGCCTCCAACGCCTTCTACCGCAAGGCGCTGGCCGCCGGTGGTCAGGGCGTCTCGGTCGCCTTCGACCTGGCGACGCACCGTGGCTACGATTCGGACAATCCGCGCGTCCTCGGCGACGTCGGCAAGGCTGGCGTGGCGATCGATTCGGTCGAGGACATGAAGATCCTGTTCGACGGCATTCCGCTCGACAAGATTTCGGTGTCGATGACCATGAACGGCGCCGTGCTGCCGATTCTCGCCGGCTACATCGTTGCCGCCGAGGAACAGGGCGTTTCGCAGGACCAGTTGTCGGGCACCATCCAGAACGACATCCTCAAAGAGTTCATGGTGCGCAACACCTATATCTATCCGCCCAAGCCGTCGATGAAGATCATCGCCGACATCTTCGGCTACACGGCGCAGCACATGCCGAAGTTCAATTCGATCTCGATTTCCGGCTATCACATTCAGGAAGCCGGGGCCAACCAGGCGATCGAACTGGCCTTCACGCTGGCCGACGGCATGGAATACGTGCGCACCGGAGTCGCCTCGGGCATGGACGTCGATACCTTCGCCGGGCGGCTCTCGTTCTTCTGGGCGGTGGGCATGAACTTCTACCTGGAAATCGCCAAGATGCGCGCCGGCCGCCTGCTGTGGGACCGTATCATGACTGGTTTCAACGCCAAGAGTGCCAAGTCGAAGATGCTGCGCACGCACAGCCAGACTTCCGGCTGGTCGCTGACCGAGCAGGATCCGTACAACAACGTCGTGCGCACCACCATCGAGGCGATGGCCGCGGTTTTCGGCGGCACCCAGTCGCTGCACACCAATGCCCTCGACGAAGCCATTGCGCTGCCCACCGAGTTCTCGTCGCGGATCGCCCGCAACACCCAGTTGATCATCCAGGAAGAAACCCACATCACCAACGTCGTCGACCCCTGGGCCGGTTCCTACATGATGGAAAAGCTGACCCAGGACATGGCCGACAAGGCCTGGGGCATCATCCAGGAAATCGAGGCGATGGGCGGCATGACCAAGGCCGTCGAATCGGGCTGGGCCAAGATGCAGGTCGAAACCTGCGCCGCCGACAAGCAGGCGCGCATCGACTCCGGCAAGGACGTCATTGTCGGCGTCAATAAATACAAGCTGGCCAAGGAAGACGCGATCGACATCCTCGATATCGACAACCACGCCGTACGTGATTCGCAGATCGCCCGTCTGAAGAACATTCGTGCGACGCGCGATACGGCGGCCGTCAATGCAGCGCTGGAAGCGCTGACCAAGGCCGCCGAAACCGGCGAAGGCAACCTGCTCGACCTGACCGTCAAGGCCATGCGCCTGCGCGCCACGGTCGGCGAAGTGTCCGATGCGCTGGAAAAGATCTTTGGTCGTTTCCGTGCCAACAACCAGACCATTTCAGGGGTTTACGGAGGTGTCGTGGAAGGTCAGGAAAGCTGGGAAGCCATCAAGGCCGATGTGGCGAAGTTCGCCGAAGAAGAAGGTCGCCGGCCACGCATCATGATCGCCAAGTTGGGCCAAGACGGCCATGACCGCGGCGCCAAGGTGGTCGCCACCGCCTACGCCGACCTCGGTTTCGACATCGACATGGGCCCGCTGTTCCAGACCCCGGAAGAAGCAGCACGCCAGGCGATCGAGAACGACGTACACGCCATCGGTGTCTCGTCGCTGGCCGCCGGTCACAAGACCCTGCTGCCGACGCTGGTCCAGGCGCTGAAGGACCAGGGTGCCGACGACATCATCGTCTTCGCTGGCGGCGTCATCCCGGCGCAGGATTACGACTTCCTGTTCAATGCGGGTGCCAAGGCCATCTTCGGGCCGGGTACGCGGATCGAGGACTCGGCGCGCAAGGTGCTGGAAGAAATCCGCAAGGCGCGCGGCTAGGCGACGAATGAATCTGGGCGAGGCTATTTTGTTGGCGCATGCGCTTTCAGCGGCTGACCAGACGCTGGTCGATGGCGTGCTGGCCGGCCAGCGTCGGGCGCTGGCCAAGGCCATCACGCTGATCGAGTCGACCCGTCACGACCACCAGCAGCGCGCCCAGCAGGTGCTGAATGCGCTGTTGCCGAGTACTGGCCGGGCGATCCGGATCGGTATTTCCGGCGTCCCGGGTGCGGGCAAGTCGACCTTCATCGAGGCGCTCGGCGTCTGGCTGATCGAACGCGGACACCGCTTGGCCGTGCTAGCCATCGACCCCTCGTCGAGCCTCAGCGGCGGTTCCATTCTCGGCGACAAGACGCGCATGGAACTGTTGAGCCAGCGCGAGGAAGCCTTCATCCGGCCGAGCCCGTCGGCCGGTTCGCTCGGTGGCGTGGCTGAGAAGACGCGCGAGGCGATGCTGCTTTGCGAGGCGGCCGGCTACGACGTGATCATCATCGAGACGGTTGGCGTCGGCCAGTCGGAAACGACGGTGGCCGGCATGGTCGACATGTTCTGCCTGCTGCAGTTGCCGAATGCCGGCGATGACCTGCAGGCGATCAAGAAGGGCATCGTCGAGATCGCCGACATGGTGGTCATCAACAAGGCCGATATCGACAAGCAGGCAACGGCTGTCGTCCGTGCCCAGTGGCGAAATGCCCTGCACATGCTGCGCCCGGCCTCGCCCAACTGGGCGCCGCCGGTCATCGCGCTGTCGGCCCTACAGAAGGAAGGCATCGCCGATTTCTGGGAACTGGTCGAGAAATACCAGGCCGCCTTGAAGCCGACCGGCGAATTCGAGCAGAAGCGCCAGCACCAGGCCTTGTCGTGGATGTGGCAGCTGATCGATTCCGGCCTGCGCCAGCATTTCCGTCATCACCCGCGCGTTCGGGAGCATCTGTCCGCGCTGAGCAATTCTGTCGAACAGGGGCAGACGACGCCCGCCGCTGCGGCCCATGCGCTGCTCGACTATCTGAAGCACTGATTTTTTAAATTACCCGATCCATTTAGGGAGTTTTTTATGCACGACATCATTCGTCAGCTGGAAAAAAAGCGTGAGATGGCCTACCTCGGCGGTGGTCAGAAGCGTATCGACAGCCAGCACGCCAAGGGCAAGCTGACCGCCCGCGAGCGCATCGAGCTGCTGCTTGATCCCAATTCCTTCGAGGAGTGGGACCTGTTCAAGGAGCATCGCTGCGTCGATTTCGGCATGGATCAGGCCGAAAAAACGCCGGGTGACGGCGTCGTTATCGGCTACGGCACGATCAACGGCCGTCTGGTCTTCGTCTTCTCGCAGGATTTCACGGTCTTCGGCGGTTCGCTGTCGGAAACCCACGCCGAGAAGATCTGCAAGGTCATGGACCAGGCGATGAAGGTCGGCGCTCCGGTGATTGGCCTCAACGACTCGGGCGGTGCCCGCATCCAGGAAGGCGTCGCCTCCCTCGGTGGCTATGCTGATGTCTTCCAGCGCAATGTGATGGCCTCCGGTGTCGTGCCGCAGATTTCGATGATCATGGGCCCCTGCGCCGGTGGTGCAGTCTATTCGCCGTCGATGACCGACTTCATCTTCATGGTCAAGGACTCGTCCTACATGTTCGTGACCGGTCCGGAAGTGGTCAAGACCGTGACCCACGAGGACGTGACCGCCGAGGAACTGGGCGGTGCCGTGACCCACACCACCAAGTCCGGTGTCGCCGACCTGGCCTTCGAAAACGACGTCGAAGCCCTGTCGATGCTGCGCCGCTTCATGAACTTCCTGCCGGCCAACAACCGCGAGAAGCCGCCGGTCACGCCGACCAACGATCCGGCCGACCGCATGGACTATTCGCTCGACACGCTGGTGCCGGATAACGCCAACAAGCCGTACGACATGAAGGAACTGCTGGTCAAGGTCGTCGACGACAACGACTTCTTCGAACTGCAGGCCGATTACGCCAAGAACATCATCATTGGATTCGGCCGCGTCGACGGCCATCCGGTCGGCATCGTCGCCAACCAGCCGCTGGTGCTGGCCGGCTGTCTGGACATCAAGTCCTCGATCAAGGCTGCTCGTTTCGTCCGCTTCTGCGATGCCTTCAACATCCCGGTCGTCACCTTCGTCGATGTTCCGGGCTTCATGCCGGGCACCACGCAGGAATACGGCGGCATCATCAAGCACGGCGCCAAGCTGCTCTACGCCTACGCCGAATGCACCGTGCCGAAGGTCACCGTGATCACCCGCAAGGCCTACGGCGGCGCCTATGACGTGATGTCGTCCAAGCACCTGCGCGGCGACGTCAATCTCGCCTGGCCGTCGGCCGAAATCGCTGTCATGGGGCCGAAGGGCGCAGTGGAAATCATCTTCCGCGAGGAAAAGAATGATCCGGCCAAGCTGGCCGAGCGCGAAGCTGAATACAAGGCCAAGTTCGCCAATCCGTTCGTCGCCGGCGCCCGTGGCTTCATTGACGACGTGATCATGCCGCACGCCACCCGCAAGCGCATCGCCCGTTCGTTGGCCATGCTGCGCGACAAAAAACTCGACAACCCGTGGCGCAAGCACGGCAACATTCCTCTGTAAGCGTCAGGGAGAAAAAGGAATATGTTTACCAAGATTCTGATCGCCAACCGCGGTGAAATCGCCTGCCGCGTCATCAAGACCGCCCGCAAGATGGGCATCAAGACCGTTGCCGTCTATTCCGAAGCCGACAAGGACGCGCTGCACGTCGACCTGGCCGACGAAGCTGTCTGCATTGGTCCGGCCGCTTCGAAAGAGTCGTATCTGGTCATGGACAAGATCATCGCTGCCTGCAAGCAGACCGGTGCTCAGGCCGTCCATCCGGGCTATGGCTTCCTGTCCGAGAACGCGGAGTTCTCGCGCCGTCTGGAAGAAGAAGGCATCAAGTTCATCGGCCCGAAGCACTACTCGGTGGCCAAGATGGGCGACAAGATCGAGTCCAAGAAGCTCGCCATCGCCGCCCAGGTCAATACCATCCCGGGCTACAACGATGCCATCGCCGGTCCGGACGAAGCGGTCAAGATCGCCCAGGGTATTGGCTACCCGGTCATGATCAAGGCCTCCGCCGGTGGCGGCGGCAAGGGCCTGCGTGTTGCCTACAACGATGCCGAGGCGCACGAAGGCTTCTCGTCCTGCGTTAACGAAGCCCGCAATTCCTTCGGCGATGACCGCGTTTTCATCGAAAAATACGTGCTGGAACCGCGCCACATCGAAATTCAGGTGCTCGGCGACTCGCACGGCAATTACCTGTACCTGAACGAGCGCGACTGCTCGATCCAGCGTCGCCACCAGAAGGTCATCGAAGAGGCGCCGAGCCCCTTCGTCGATGCCGAGATGCGTAAGGCGATGGGCGAACAAGCCGTGGCGCTGGCCCGCGCGGTGGATTACGAATCGGCCGGTACGGTCGAGTTCGTCGTTTCCGGGGCGACCAAGGAGTTCTACTTCCTGGAAATGAACACCCGCCTGCAGGTCGAACACCCGGTCACCGAGCTGATCACCGGCCTCGACCTGGTCGAGCAGATGATCCGCGTCGCCTACGGCGAGAAGTTGCCAATTTCGCAGGCCGACGTCGGCATCAATGGCTGGGCCATGGAATGCCGGATCAACGCCGAAGACCCGTTCCGCGGCTTCCTGCCCTCCACCGGCCGTCTGGTGAAATTCCAGCCGCCCAAGGATATTCCGGGTCAGGTGCGGGTCGATACCGGCGTCTACGACGGCGGCGAAATCTCGATGTACTACGATTCGATGATCGCCAAGCTGATTGTGCACGGTGCCACCCGCGACCAGGCGATTGCCCGCATGCGCGACGCACTGAATGCCTTCGTGATCCGCGGCATCTCGTCGAATATCCCGTTCCAGGCGGCGCTGATGCAGCATCCGCGCTTCCAGTCCGGTATCTTCGACACCAGCTTCATCGCCAAGGAATACCCGAAGGGCTTTGACGCCTCGATGGTGCCGCACGACGATCCGGCCCTGCTGGTCTCGGTCGCCGCCTACGTCTATCGTGCCTACACAGACCGCGGCGCTTCGGTCTCCGGCCAGTTGCAGGGTCACGAACGCATCGTCGGCGACCACTGGTGCGTCGTGCGCCTGAATCCGAACGGCAACGAAAAGCACGATGTCGTGGCGCGCCCGATTTCCGGCGGCTATCACGTCGAATACCAGGGCGAGAACTACGAGATCCTGTCCGACTGGAAACTCGGCGAATCGCTGTTCAACGGTACCTGCAACGGCCAGGAATTTACGCTGCAGGTCGAGCGCCACAAGACGAAGTACTCGCTGTTCCACTGGGGCACGCGGGCTGACTTCATGGTCATGAGCGCCCGCGCTGCCGAGCTGCTGGCGCTGATGCCGGAAAAGATGGCGCCCGACCTGTCCAAGTTCCTGCTCTCGCCGATGCCAGGCCTGCTCCGCGAAGTGGCGGTCAAGGCCGGCCAGGAAGTGAAGGCTGGCGAAAAGCTGGCGGTCATCGAAGCGATGAAGATGGAAAACATCCTCAAGGCCGACCAGGACTGCAAGGTGAAGAAGATCTCGGCTGCCGCCGGCGAAAGCCTGACCGTGGATCAGATCATCATCGAGTTCGAATGATGGTTTTGGCCCTTTTTTCGGGCCGACCGTAGCATTCAGGGCCCGCCAAATGGCGGGCCCTTTTTATTGCCGCTTGACCGCGTAGCGGACGAAATCGACGCCGCGGTCCAGTACTTCGGTCGGCGCCACGCCGTCGAGCGATCCACCTTCCAGCGCCAGGCTGCTGAACAGGCGGATGCCGGCGGTGGCCGGGACGATCATTGAGAGTTGGTCGCCGTCCTGGAGCAGGAAGGCCGGTATCGTCGGTTGCTGTTCCTGGCCCTTGGGTTTGCCTAGCCAGCAGACTTCGACGGCCTCCTCGTACCAGGCCAGGTCGGCGCAGAGGGCGCCGCCGGCGTTGGTCTGCAGGCCGACCATGACACCCAGGCGGGGCACCCCTTGCTCGGTCGACGCGATCAGGCAGGGCGACAGGCGACGGGCACCTTCGCGGTCGGGCGGGCGGAGTGCACGGCCGTCGACCAGCGTCCAGTTTTCGCTCGGTACATTCAGTTTCTTGACCGCCGTCGGCATGGTCGACACCCGGTCGAAACCGAACATGGCGACGCGCTGGTGGGCCAGCGTCGCGCTGCCGACATCCATGGCATCGCCACGATTGAGGATTTCGCCGGTGAATACGGCGTAGGCATTGTCGGCGCCGAAGCAGATTTCAATCTCGCCGATTTCGGTTGAGGTTTGCCGGACGTGAGTGTCGAGACGGGCGTCAATGTCGCGCAGCAGGCGGATGCAGGCGGCCGACGACAGTTCGCGCCCGAGCTTCAGGGCCTCCGGTGATTCGCCGTCCTGCAGGGCGCTGATGCGCTGGTCGATCTTGCGCGTCACCTTGCGTACCTCCAGCCAGCGCGGCACGTCGGCCGGCAAGGTCGTGCCGAACAGGGGGGCGAGGTCGACCGAGTGGGCTTTCGGGTCATCGTCAGGGGTGGGCTGGAAGACGGCGAGTTCGCGCCAGCGGCTGATCGCCCGGTTGGCGACGGCGAGCTGGGCAGCGGACAGGCGGTAGGGGTCGATCAGGCGGAGCATGAAGGCCCAGACCAGATGCCCGGCGATATTGGCTTCGCCGAGGTGCCGGAAATCGGGATCGGCCAGCGGTTCGGCGGTGAGCTGGTAGCTTTCGGCCTCGGCGAGTACGGCGAATAGCAGCTGGTCGAGGATTTGCGGGCATTCGCGGGCGGCGAGGAAATGACAATACTCGGCCATCCGGAAGGCACAGGCGGCGCGGTTCAGCGGCAGGGCCTTGTCGGCCGGCGGCAGATCCGGCACGACGCGCAGATAGGCGACGCCGAGGCGCAGCCAGAAGCGCTGGGCCAGCTCAAAGGTGCGCTCGTCCTCTTCCTGCATGGGCAGGGCCTTGCGCACGTAGCGCGGTTCGATGGCGTCCTGGGCGACAACCGAGCTGCGGCGCAGCAGGTTGAGCAGTTCGACGGTCAGGGCTGGATCGAGGCCGGCGCCGTCGATGGCTTCAACCTGCATGGCGAGCGCGGCCAGCAATTGCAGCGGCTGGGTCTGCGGGAGTGTGTCCAGCCAGGCTTTGGCGGAGGGGCGGTCGTCAAAGGCGAGTTCAATGTTCTTGCGTGGCTCGGGCAGGGTTAACCAATGCATGGGCGCTCCTTCCGGGGTATGCTGATTCCATGAGCGGATTTGAACATTATGATCGCGAATTGGCCGAACTGGACAACGAGATTCGTCACTATGCCGCCGTCTGCGGCATTGATCTGGCCAAGCGTCACGAAGTCGACGCCTGTCTGCGTCAGCATCACGACGGCTGGGCTGCCGACAAGGCGCGGGAATCCCTGCAGGGCTTGCTGATCCTGCGCCTCAAGCTGGAGGCGGAGATGCTGGAACTTGGGTTTTCACCGCCGCCACTGGTTCCGCCAGTCGATGATTAAACCGGCAATCAAATACCTCGATCCCCGTTCGGGCTGAGCCTGTCGAAGCCCGTGGTGCACTGCCCTTCGACAAGCTCAGGGCGAACGGAATTCTCTAGCGGATGCTGATCGCCGTCGCCGGGCAGGGGGCGACGCAGGCGCCGCAGCCAGTGCAGGTTTCCGGATCGATGTCGGGCAGCGGATTGCCGCCGAGGCGGGGCTGGAAGCGGATGGCGCGGACGTCGCAGAAATCGCCGCAGACGCGGCATTCGACGCCTTTTTTCGGTAGGCAGGCATCGCTGACCCGGGCCTTGTAGGACCAGGGCGCGGCGTCCTCGCTGTTGCGGAGCAGGGCCAGGGGTTGGCAGGCGGCGACGCAGTCGGCGCAGAAGGTGCATTCGCCGCGCTTGAACTCGACGGTCGGATAGCCGCCGTCGCCGGGAACCAGGATGACTTGCGGGCAGGCCTTCAGGCAGTCGTTGCAGCGCGTGCAGCGGTCGACGAATTCGTTTTCGGGTAGGGCCCAGGGCGGCCGGATTTCGGCCTTGGGTCGGACTCGCCCGCGCAGGAAGCCGCGGCGGGACAGATCGACCACTACTTCCCGGCCTTCATTTTCTCGATGCCCTGGCGCAGCATCTGGTCGATTTCCGAGCCCGGCTCGACCTGTGGCAGCAAGGCTTCCCAGTAGGCGACGCCCTTCTTGGCATCGCCGGCTTCCATCGCGGCGGCGCCGGCCAGGAACAGACTGTGACCGTGCTTGGGGTCGATCTTCAAAGCCCGTTCGACCAGTTCGGCCGGCTTGCCCTTGAGGCCCTTGCCGTTGGCCATGGCGACGGCTTCGGCGTAGCTGGCCAGCAGGTCGGGATTGTCGTTGATGACTTTCTCGGCTTTGCCGTAGGCCTGCACGGCTTCCTCGAAACGGCCGAGCGACTTGTAGGAACGGGCCAGCATCAGCCAGCCCTGCATGTCGTCCGGGTTGGCCTTCATCTTTTCGGCCAGACTGGCGACCATTTCGTTAATTTTTTGCGGCGTCATCTGCGGTGGTGCGACCGTCTGCGTCGGGTCGAGCGCCTGCGGGTTACCCAGGATGCCGTAACCGAGCAGGGCAACGATGGGCAGGAGCAGCAGCAGGGCGATGGCCGTCTTGCGGCTCGGGCCATGGGTGACGGCAGTCGCCTGCCCGGTGGCTTCGACTTCTTCGAGCAGGCGGCGCTGGAGTTCGCGCTTGGCTTGTTCGAAATCGGCCTCGGCCAGCGAGCCTTCGGCGTTTTCGCTGCCGAGTTCGGCTAGCTGGTCGCGGAAGATGGCGAGGTTGGCTTCCTTGCGGTCGGTCTGCGGCTTGGGGGCGCGCAGGCCGAGCCAGAGCGGCGGCAAAATGAAGGCGGCAACCACCACGATGAGCAGGGTGGCGAAAATAGCGAACTGGGTCATTTCTGGTCGATTTCCTTGAGCAGCGCGTCGGCGCGGCTGGCCTCGGCGGCCGTCAGCGGCTGGTCTTCAGCATTGATGCGGGTGGTGCGTTGGCGCAGGTAGCGGATCAGGGCGAACAGGCCGAGCAGCATCAGCGCCACCGGGCCGCCCCAGAGCAGCAACGTGATGCCCTTGACCGGCGGGCGGTAGAGGACGAAATCGCCGTAGCGGACGACCATGAAGTCGATGATTTCCTTGTCCGACTTGCCGGCGGCGATCATGCCGCGGATTTCGCGGCGCAGGTCAACGGCCAGTTCGGCATTGGAATCGGCGATGGTCTGGTTCTGGCAGACCAGGCAGCGCAACTCGGCCGACAGCGCCTGCAAGCGCTTTTCGGCGACCGGGTCGGCGGCCAGCGCCGCTTCATTAACCTCTGAGGCAAATGCTACGGTCGGCCCGAAAAAAAGGCCAAAAACGAAAGCCAGGATCAGCGCCCGGGCCTTCATTTGTTCAGCTCCGCCAGCAGCGGCAGGATCTTCTGGCTCAGCACGTCCGGCGAAATCGGCCCGGTGTGCTTCATGCGGATGACGCCGGCCTTGTCGATGACGTAGGTTTCCGGCACGCCATAGACGCCGTAGTCGATGCCGACGCGACCGTCGAGGTCCATGACCGTCAGCTTGTACGGGTCGCCATGCTGCGAGAGCCACTGGTTGGCGCGCTGGAAGGCCAGTTTGCGTTCCTCGTCGGCCGGCATCTTGCCCATGTCGAAAGCGCCGTCACCGCGCACTTCCTTGTAGTTGAGGCCGATCACCGGCACGTCGACCTTCTTCGAGAACTCGACCAGCACTGGATGCTCGGCGCGGCAGGAAACGCACCACGAGGCCCAGACGTTGAGCAGCCAGACCTTGCCCTGCATGTCCTTGGGGCCGAGCGTCTTGTCCGGCGTGGCCAGGACATTCAGGCTGAAGGCCGGGGCCGGCTTGCCGACCAGCGGCGACGGCACGTCGCGCGGGTTTAGGTTGAGTCCGATGGCGAGCAGGACGACGAGGGCGGCAAAGCCGCCGAGAATCCAGAAATAACGGTTCATGCTTGTTGGGTTCCGGCAGGAAGGTTGGCCGCGGCACGGGACTTGATGCGGTAGCGACGGTCGAGCATGGCGAGCAGGCCGCCGAGCGCCATCAGCACGCAGCCGCCCCAGATCCAGTCGACGAAGGGCTTGTAATAGACGCGGACGGCCCATTCGCCTTCCGGCTTGTCGCGGTCGATCGGCTCGCCGAGCGAGACATAGACGTCGCGCAGGAAGCCGGCATCGATGGCCGCCTCGGTCATCGGCATTTGCGACGAGTGGTAATTGCGCTTTTCCGGGTTCATCTTGCGCACGAACTTGCCATTTACCGCCAGGTCGAAATCGCCCTGCGCGGCCAGGTAGTTCGGGCCTTCGACGGCCTTGACGCCGTTGAACTTGAAGCTGTAGCCGGCGACCGTGGTCATGTCGCCCGGCGCCATCTTGATGTCGTTTTCTTCCTGGAAGCTGTTGACCATGGTGACGCCGACGACGAAGACGGCGATGCCGATGTGGGCGACGTTCATGCCAATGAAACTGCGCGGCTGTTTCAGCGCAGCGCTCAGGAAGGACTGGCCGGCGCGGGTATGCTGGACGCGCTCGAAGAAATTGAGCAGCGAGGTGACAACGACCCAGGCGGCGAAGAACAGGCCCATCGCGGTCAGCGCGCTCCACCGGCCGTAGATCAGCGGCAGCGCGATGGCGACGACGACACCGGCGACGATGGCCCAGCGCACGGTGCGGGCGATCTCGGCAATCGAGGCGTCCTTCCAGCGCGCGAAGGGGCCGACGCCCATCAGGAACAGGATCGGCGTCATCACCGGCACGAAGACGGCGTCGAAGTACGGTGGGCCGACCGAAATCTTGCCGACGCCCAGGGCGTCGATCAGCAGCGGGTAGAGCGTGCCGAGCAGCACCGTGGCGCAGGCGACGACCAGCAGCACGTTGTTGGTGAGCAGGAAGGACTCACGCGAGACCAGACCGAAGCGGCCGCCCAGCCCGACCTTCGGCGCCCGCCAGGCGAACAGCGCCAGCGAGGAGCCGATCACGGCGACCAGGAAGATCAGGATGAAGATGCCGCGCCGGGGATCGGTGGCGAAGGCATGCACCGAGGTCAGCACGCCGGAGCGGACCAGGAAGGTGCCGAGCAGCGACAGCGAGAAGGCGGAAATCGCCAGCAATACCGTCCAGTTCTTGAAGCTGCCGCGCTTTTCGGTAACCGCCAGCGAGTGAATCAGTGCCGTGCCGACCAGCCAGGGCATGAAGGAGGCGTTCTCGACCGGGTCCCAGAACCACCAGCCTCCCCAGCCCAGTTCGTAATAGGCCCACCACGAACCCATCGCGATGCCCAGCGTCAGGAAGACCCAGGCGGCCATCGTCCACGGCCGCGACCAGCGCGCCCAGGCGGCGTCCAACTGGCCGGAGAGCAGGGCGGCGATGGCGAAGGCGAAGGCGACCGAGAAGCCGACATAGCCCATGTAGAGCAGCGGCGGGTGAATGACCAGGCCGAAATCCTGCAACAGCGGATTGAGGTCGCGGCCCTCGGCGGCGCCCGGCAGCAGGCGCTCGAAGGGGCTGGAGGTGATCAGGATGAAGAGCAGGAAGCCGAAGGCGACCAGGCCGAGCGTGCCGAGCACGCGGGCGACCATCGCTTCGGGCAACTGGCGCGACAGCATGGCGACGCCGAAAGCCCACCAGGTCAGGAACAACATCCAAAGCAGCAGCGATCCCTCATGGCCGCCCCACACGGCGGCGACGCGGTATTGCAGCGGCAGCAGCGAATTCGAGTGCTGGGCGACGTAGACCACCGAGAAATCGTTGGTCACGAAAGCCTGGGTCAGGCAGGCGAACGAAAAGGTGACGAGCAGCGCCAGCGCCGAAGCGGCCGGTCGGGCGACAGCGACCCATGCCAGACGATTGTTGTGGGCGCCAATCAGCGGCAGGGTGCCGAGCACCAGCGCGACCAGCGCGGCGAGGATCAGGGCGAAATGGCCGAGTTCGGGGATCATGCTTAGTAACCTGCTTTCGGTGGGCTGACCGACGACGGCGAGACATGCTTGGTAGCGGCTTTCTGGGCATCATCGACGGCCTTGGCGGCTTCCGGCGGCATGTAGTTCTCGTCGTGCTTGGCCAGTACTTCGCTGGCGGCAAAGCTGCCGTCGGCAGTCATCTTGCCCTGGGCGACGACGCCCTTGCCTTCCTTGAACAGGTCGGGAAGGATGCCTTTGTAGTGGACCGGAATGTCCTTGGCGGTATCGGTGACGACGAAGGCGACGGTGACCCCATCAGCCTGTCGCGACAGGCTGCCTTCCTTGACCAGGCCGCCGATGCGGAAGGCCTTGCCCTGCGGCGCCTTGCCTTCGGCGACGTCGGTCGGCGAAATGTAGAGGGCGATGTTGCTGTTCAGGGCATTGAGGACCAGCGCGGCGATGATGCCGAGGATGGCCAGCGCACCGCCGATCAGGGCGAGCTTCTTGTGACGCGATTTCATTCTGCAGTGTTCCTTGTTTCGGCGCGAAGTTGGCGCTTGAGACGGGCGATGGTGGTCTTTCGATTGCGGGCGACGACGATCGGTTCAACAATCATGATCAGGGCGGTCAGGCCGAACGAGCCCCAGACATAAAAGCCGTAGCCGCCCATGGCGAGGAAATCGGCAAAACTGTTCCAGTGGATCATTGCTGGTCTCCGGCGAGTTCGGCCTTGACCCAGTCGGTGTGCCGCTCGCGTTCGAGCATGATGGTCCGCACCCGCATCAGGGCGACGGCAATCGAATACATCCAGAAGCACATGGCCATCAGCAGCATGCCCCAGAGCATGGTCTCGGCCATCGACGACTTGGTCAGATTGACGCTGGAACCCTGGTGCAGCGTGTTCCACCACTTCACCGAGAAATAGATGATCGGCACGTTGACGACGCCGACCAGCAGCAACAGGCCGCCAGCCTTGTCGGCCCGGCGCTGGTCGTCGATGGCGGCGGTCAGCGCCATGTAGCCGATGTAGAGGAAAAGCAGGATCAGTTCGGACGTGAGCCGGGCATCCCAGACCCACCACGCGCCCCACATCGGCTTGCCCCACAGGGCGCCGGTCCATAGCGACAGGAAGGCCATCAGTGCGCCGGTTGGTGCCAGGGCCTGGGCCATCATGCCCGACAGCCGGGTGTTGAAGGCCAGACCGATGGCGGCCCAGCCGGCCATGACCAGATAGATGAACATGCTCATCCAGGAGGCGGGCACGTGGATGAAGATGATCCGGTAGCCTTCGCCCTGCTGGAAGTCAGTCGGCGCGACCAGCATGCCGAGGTACAGCCCGGCCAGGCCGAAGACGGCCGAGACGGCGACGAAATAGGGAATCATCGCGCCGGCCAGTGGGTAGAAGGTGGCTGGTGAGGCGAAGCGGTAGAGATTGAAGCGGTCTTTCATTCGAGGGCGATCTTCAAGGCAGCGGCCGAGGCCCAGGGGGCGAAGCCGAGTGAGGCAAAGGTCAGGGCGGCGAGCAGTGAAAGGTGCCCTTCTCCCCCGAGTCCGGACACGGTCGCATCGACTGCGCCAGCGCCGAATATTAACACCGGGATGTAGAGCGGCAGCACCAGCAGTGACAGCAGCACGCCGCCGCCGCGCAGGCCCAGCGTCAGCGCCGCGCCGATGGCGCCGATGCCGGACAGCGCCGGGGTGCCGAGCAGGATGGCGCCGGTCAGCACGACCAGGGCCTCGGCCGACAGGTCGAACTGCAGGCCGAGCACCGGGGCGATCAGTGCCAGCGGCAGGCCGGAGACCAGCCAGTGAGCGATCACTTTCCCGGTAACGACCAGGCCGAGGGGGTGCGGTGCCAGCGCCAGTTGTTCGAGCGTGCCGTCGCGATGGTCGTCTGCGAACAGACGGGGCAGTGACAGCATGGTCGCCAGCAGGGCGGCGACCCACAGCACGCCGGGCGCCAGCTTGCGCAGCAAATCGGGCTCCGGCCCGATGCCGAGCGGGAAGAGGCTGACCACGATGATGAAAAAGAAAACGGCCGAGACGATGTCGGCCTGCCGGCGCATGGCCAGTTTGAGATCGCGGCGGATGACTGCGGCAATGATCTTGAACATCAGGAGAGACGCAGTTCGCGGACGGTGCCGGCCGGGATGTCGACGAGCTGGTGGGTGGTCATCACGGCCAGGCCGCCACGTTGCAGGTGGCAGGAAATGATGCCGGCCAGCCACTCGACCGCCGCCACGTCGAGGGCGACGAAAGGTTCGTCGAGTATCCACAGCGGCCGCTTTTCCTTGACCAGTCGGGCCAGTGCGACGCGGCGCTTCTGGCCTTGCGACAGGTATTTGCAGGCAAGGTCCTCTCGGCCGGCCAGTCCGACCTGCTCCAGTGCATCGATGGCGTCGTCCTCGGACAAATCCTCGTCGGCCAGCCTGGCGGCAGCAAGCAGGTTTTCGAGTGGGGTCAATTCTTCCTTGATGGCGTTCAGGTGGCCGAGGTAGCAGAGGTCGGCGCGGAACTCGTCTGATTTGATAGTCTGGCCTTTCCAGCGGATTTCACCGGCTTCCGGTGGCAGCAGGCCGATCAGCATGCGCAACAGACTGGTTTTGCCGGCGCCGTTCTTGCCCTGCAGGTACAGCAGTTCCCCCGCTTCCAGCCGAAAGCCGAGGCCTGCGAACAGGCGGCGCTCGCCGCGCACGCATTCCAGATTGTCAGCTTCAAGCATCAGGAAAAACCGAAAGAAATCAGGCCCAAATTATGAACGCGCAAGTTTAACGGCAGATTAACGGGAATCAAATAAACGGCGACAAGAAAAACCCTGTGCTGCTGACTTCTGGCGCCGGATTATTGCTGTCTTGTTTTGGATTCGAACAGGACTTCGGCCTGGATTTCCTGAATACAGTCCGTCAGTTGACCGTTCAGCGCTTCAAATTCGCCTTTCAGCGAATCGATATGCTCGCTCGCTTTTGCGTCGCGTAATTCAAGCAATTGCCTGGCTGTCTCATGCAGGTTGGCGTGAATATTTTCGAGGGCCAGGAATGCAACGATCCGGCTATACCGCTGCGCATCCTGACTGTAGTACCAGCGCCCGAAGCGACAGTCGCGATAGCCCACGGGGGGCTTTGGCAGTGTGCCGGTCTCGTCCTCCAGGTAGGCAAACAGGGTCTTGGTCCAGCGCTTGTGATCGACTTCGGCGATCAGCATGGGCAGGTCTTCACGCGACCACTGGAAGGATGTGGCAAGGCTCCATAGTTCGTCGGGGCGGAATTGGCGGGTCCATTCCGGAAGCTGGTCAGCCGGCATCGGGCGGGCAATGCCGAAACCCTGCGCCGTATCGCAGCCCAGAAGCAGCAGTGCCAGGCCGTGTTCGACTGTTTCGACGCCCTCGGCAATGACGCGGCGCTGGAATGCGTGAGTCAGTCCAATGACGCCTTCGACGATGGCCAGATCGTCCGGGTCGTCGAGCATGTTGCGGATGAACGATTGGTCGATCTTCAGCGTTTCGGCGGGCAGGCGGCGGAAATAGGTGAGCGAGGAGTAGCCGGTGCCGAAGTCGTCGAGTGCAAAACTGACGCCTAGCTGCCGGCATTCGGAGAACAGGTCGGCAATGGTGGCAATGTCTTCCAGGGCGGTTGTTTCGAGTACTTCGAGCTCGATCTGGCCCGGTGATACGCGCGGGTGACGGGCCAGCAATTCGCCAAGCCGCCGGGTGAATCCTGCATGCTGAAGGTGGTCGCCGGAGATATTGATGCTGATCGCCAGATTGATGCCCAAGTCGTGCCAAGCCTCGACCTGGCGAAGGGCCTCGCTGATGACCCAGTCGCCAATCTCGATGGCCAGTTCGTTGCCTTCAACCGTCGGCAGGAACTGATCGGGAAGGAGTGTTCCCCGCTCCGGATGCTGCCAGCGGATCAGGGCTTCGGCCCCGATCACATGTCCTTTTCGCATGTCGACCTTGGGCTGGTAGTAAAGCTGGAACTCATTCCGGTGCAGTGCCTCGCGTATGCGGCCCAGTTCATCGCGGCGGGCGCGAGCCCGGCGGTCATGCTCGGGGTCAAACAGGTGGTAGCGGTTGCGGCCTCCCTGCTTGGCTGCGTACATCGCCTGATCGGCATGGCGAAGCAGGGTTTCAGGATCGGAGCTGTCCTGTGGATACAGTGTGACGCCGATGCTGGCCGAGATGGAAACGGTATGATCGGAAACGTGAAATGGGTGGGCCAGGGTCGACGTGACCCGGGCAATGGCCTGGTCGCATTCGCGCAGGTCGTCGAGGCTGGAGATCAGGAGGACGAATTCGTCGCCGCCCAGACGCGACACCGTGTCGCCGGCGCGTACGCAGGTTTTTAGGCGTTGGGCGACCTCGATCAGCAGATAGTCGCCGGCAGCATGGCCGAACTGGTCGTTGATCGGCTTGAAATTGTCGAGATCGAGGTAGCAGACTGCGAGCATTTTTCCGCTGCGGTCGGTTTGCGACATTGCCAATTGCATCCGGTCGCCGAGCAGCATGCGGTTCGGCAGCTGGGTCAGGGCATCGAAGTGAGCCAGATGCTCAAGCCGCTGCTGATGCTGTTTGATCAGCGTGATGTCGGAAAAAATGGCGACGAAGTGGGAGATTTCACCATTCCGTTTGCGGACGGTCGAGATGGTCAGCAGGACGACGAAGATCTCCCCGGACTTCTTGCGATTCCAGACTTCGCCCCGCCAGTAACCTTCCTCGCGGATTTGTGCCCACATTGCGTCGTAGAACGAAGGTTCATGGTGGCCGGACTTGAGCAGTTCCGGTGTCTTGCCTAGGGCTTCCTCACGCGTGTAGCCGCTCAGTTCGGTAAAGGAAGCGTTGATGTCCAGAATGCACCCGTGCGGGTCGGTGATCATGATGCCTTCGTGCGCATTGTCGAAGACGCTGGCCGCCAGTCGCAGGCGTTCTTCGGCAACCTGGCGGTCGCTCAGGGTTTCGTCGATGAGGCCGACCTTGAGCGGGTGCATCAGGGTGTGTTCGGAGAGCAGGCCGACCAGCTCTTCGGATTGATTGACGACGATCAGGTGTCGAATGCCATGGTCGAACATGAGTTGGGCGGCATCGGTCAGCGGACAGTCTGCGCGGATGCTGATGGCCGGCCGGGTCATGATGACATCCAGCGTCGGATTGCTCTCGCCATTCAGAAAAAGCCGTACCACATCACGCTCGGTGACGATGCCGAGCGAACGTCGGCCGTCAACCACGACGACGCAACTGCCGCGCACGGCTTCCATGGCGACTAGCGCATCGTCGAGCCGGGTGTTCGCCGGAAGGCGCGGAAAGGTCCGTTCCATCAGGGTGTCGACGCAATTCAGGTGGAGGTAGAAATCGGTCCCCAGGTGATTGCGGAAATCCGATTCGCTGACTACGCCCAGTGGATGGCCGTCGGGGTCGACGACCACGATGTGGCGGATGCCGAGGTTGGCCGCTTCGCGGTAGGCCCGATGGAATTCCGTGTCCGCGTTGGCGCAGTGCACCGGGTGGGTCATGGTTTGGCGGGCGGACTGCTCGGGAGACTGGTGACGGCGCATGACGCGCAGCAAATCATGCTCGGTGATGATGCCGAGAACCGCATCGTCGTCCACGACGATGACCGAAGATATCTTCGAGGCCATCATCAGCGACGCGACTTCCCGCAGTGTCGCTTCCGGGGCGACGCGATCGCTGTGGGTCGTTATCAGCTCGACAATTCTGGTCACGCGCCTTCCTCCTATGCATTCATTCTAGAACGATTTTTTGCCGGGACAGATTGATGGGGATCAATCGACTCACTGACCGATTTATTTGTGGAAAGTTTATTTCCATCGTGGATTGATGCTGATCAGGTGTGATCGGGGTGCCAGTCGTTGCCGGCTCGCGATCAATGCGACAAAGCGCATTGATTCAAATCAATTAATTCCACAATTCGCGGCTGTGGCATACGCCTTGCGTAATGGCTCCCCACGTGGCAACAAAACCAACGGGGGACAAACCAGTGACCGAGACCTTTTATGAAGTACTGCGCCGCCAGGGTATTACCCGGCGCAGTTTCCTGAAATTCTGCAGCCTGACAGCGACATCGCTCGGGCTGGGCAGCGCCGCCGCTCCGCGCATCGCCCATGCGCTGGAAACGAAGGCGCGGACGCCGGTGATCTGGCTGCACGGGCTCGAATGCACCTGCTGCTCGGAATCCTTCATCCGCTCGGCGCACCCGCTGACCAAGGATGTCGTGCTCTCGATGCTCTCCCTCGACTACGACGACACACTGATGGCCGCCGCTGGTCATCAGGCCGAGGCGATCATCGAAGAAGTCAAGAAGAAGTACAAGGGCAACTACATCGTTGCCGTAGAGGGCAACCCGCCGCTCAACGAAGACGGCATGTTCTGCATCCACGGTGGCCGGCCCTTCGTCGAAGTGCTCAAGGAAACCTGCGCCGATGCCAAGGCGATCATCAGCTGGGGCGCGTGCGCCTCGTATGGCTGCGTGCAGGCCGCCAAGCCGAATCCGACGCGTGCGACGCCGGTGCACAAGGTGATTTCCGGCAAGCCGATCATCAACGTGCCGGGCTGCCCGCCGATTGCCGAGGTGATGACCGGCGTCGTCACCTACATGCTGACCTTCGACCGCATTCCCGAACTCGATCGTCAGGGCCGCCCAAAGATGTTCTACGGCCAGCGTATCCACGACAAGTGCTATCGCCGCGGCCACTTCGATGCCGGTCAGTTTGCCGAAGCCTGGGACGATGAGGGCGCGCGCAAGGGCTACTGCCTGTACAAGATGGGCTGCAAGGGCCCGACCACCTACAACGCCTGCTCGTCGATGCGCTGGAATGGTGGCGTCAGCTGGCCGGTGCAGTCCGGCCATGGCTGTATTGGCTGCTCGGAAGAGGGCTTCTGGGACAAGGGCAGCTTCTACGACCGGGTGACCTCGATCACGCCGTTCGGCGCCGAATCGAATGCCGACACCATCGGCAAGGCTGCTGCCGGCACCGTCGGCGCTGCGATTGCCGCCCATGCCGCCGTGACGGCATTGGCCCGCGCCCGCCAGAAGGCCGGCGAGACCGAAGAACAGAAGGGGGAATAATTAGATGGCTGCCTACGAAACCCAAGGCTTCAAGCTCGACAACTCCGGCAAGCGCGTCGTCGTTGACCCGGTCTGCCGCATCGAGGGCCACCTGCGGGTGGAAGTCAATCTCGACGACAAGAACGTCATTCGCAATGCCGTCTCCACCGGCACCATGTGGCGCGGCCTGGAAGTGATCCTCAAGGGGCGCGACCCGCGCGATGCCTGGGCCTTCACCGAGCGCATCTGCGGCGTGTGCACCGGCACCCACGCGCTGACCTCGGTGCGCGCCGTCGAGGACGCACTGAAAATCCAGATCCCGGAAAACGCCAACAGCATCCGCAACATCATGCAGCTCAACCTGCAGGTGCATGACCATCTCGTGCACTTCTACCACCTGCACGCGCTCGACTGGGTCGATGTGGTGTCGGCGCTGAAGGCCGACCCGAAAGCGACCTCGACGCTGGCCCAGAGTATTTCGAAGTGGCCGCTGTCGTCGCCGGGCTATTTTCGCGACATCCAGAACCGCCTGAAGAAATTCGTCGAATCCGGCCAGCTCGGCCCCTTCATGAACGGCTACTGGGGCAATCCGGCCTACAAGCTGCCGCCGGAAGCCAACCTGATGGCGGTCGCGCACTACCTCGAAGCCCTCGACTTCCAGAAGGAAATCGTCAAGGTCCACACCATCTTCGGCGGCAAGAACCCGCACCCGAACTGGCTGGTTGGTGGCGTGCCCTGCGCGATCAATCTCGAAGGAACGGGGGCGGTCGGCGCCATCAACATGGAACGCCTGAACCTGGTCAAGAGCATCATCGAGCGCTGCATCGAATTCACCGAGCAGGTCTACATTCCCGACCTGATCGCCATCGCCAAGTTCTACAAAGGCTGGCTGTACGGCGGCGGCCTGTCCGGCAAGAACGTCATGTCCTACGGTGACATCCCGGACAAGGCCAACGACTACTCGGCCGGCAACCTGCTGCTGCCGCGTGGCGCGATCATCAACGGCGACCTGTCCAAGGTGCATGAGGTTGATCTCAAGGACCCGGAGCAGATCCAGGAATACGTCGCTCACTCCTGGTACAAGTACCCGGATGAGACCAAGGGCCTGCACCCGTTCGACGGCGTGACCGAGCCGAGCTTCGTGCTTGGCCCGAACACCAAGGGCACCAAGACCAACATCAAGGAACTCGACGAAGGCGGCAAATATTCGTGGATCAAGGCCCCGCGCTGGCGCGGCCACGCCATGGAGGTCGGTCCGCTGGCCCGCTACATCATCGGCTACGCCCAGGGCAACAAGGAGTTCAAGGAGCCGGTCGATGCCCTGTTGAAGGAACTCGACGCCCCGGTCACCGCGCTGTTCTCGACGCTGGGCCGGACTGCGGCGCGCGGCCTGGAATGCCAGTGGGCGGCGCACAAGCAGCTCTACTTCTTCGAGAAGCTGATGGCCAATCTGAAAGCCGGCGACCTCAACACCGCCAATATCGAGAAGTGGGAGCCGAGCACCTGGCCGAAGGAAGCGATGGGCGCCGGCTTCACCGAAGCCCCGCGCGGCGCGCTCGGCCACTGGATCAAGATCAAGGACACCAAGATCGACAACTACCAGTGCGTCGTGCCGACCACCTGGAACGGCGGTCCGCGTGACCACAAGGGCCAGATCGGTGCCTTCGAGGCCTCGTTGATGGACACCCCGGTGGCCAAGGCCGACGAGCCTCTGGAAATCCTGCGCACGCTGCATTCCTTCGATCCCTGCCTGGCCTGCTCGACGCACGTGATGAGCCCGGACGGCCAGGAAATGACGTCGGTCAAGGTCCGCTAAGCGGTCCGGAAAGGAGGCAATCATGCTCTCTCAACAGGACATGCTGGAAGCCGAGCGACACGGCAAACAGGTCCGTTCGATCTATGTCTACGAAGCGCCGGTGCGGCTGTGGCACTGGATCAATGCGCTGGCCATGGTGGTTCTGGCCACGACCGGCTATTTCATCGGCAAACCCTTGCCGACGGTGCCCGGCGAGGCGGCCGAGAATTTTGTCTTGGGCTACATCCGCTTCGCCCATTTCGCCGCGGCCTACATCTTTGCCGTCGGGCTGCTCGGCCGCGTTTACTGGGCCATCGTCGGCAACCATCACGCCAAGCAGATCTTCCGGCTGCCGATCACCAATCCGCAGTGGTGGAGCGAAGTCTTCTTCGAGCTGCGCTGGTACCTGTTCCTTGAAAAGACCCCGAAGAAATACGTCGGCCACAACCCGATGGCGCAGCTGATGATGTTCTTCTTCTTCACGGTGCTGGCCGTTGGCATGTTGTTCACCGGTTTCGCGCTGTACAGCGAAGGGGCGGGTCTGGGCAGCTGGCAGGACAGCCTGTTCGGCTGGGTCATCCCGGCGCTCGGCGGCTCGCTGCAGGTGCATAACCTGCACCGGCTGGGCATGTGGATCATGATGACTTTCGTGCTGGTGCATGTCTACGCGGCGATCCGCGAGGACATCATGAGCCGGCAGTCGCTGATCTCGACGATGGTCAGTGGCTGGCGGATGTTCAAGGACTGATGGCCATGCTTGCTGGTGCTGCGTTGTCCGTGCTTGCCGTGCTCTTGATGCACTGTCTGCGCGCGTCCGCCTTGCCCCAGCGGCGCCTGGCCTTCAGTCCGGACTAAAGAGTCTTCCTTGGTTTTCCCCGGGCGTGCGCGGTAGTGTGCCCGGGGCATTTTTTCAGAGGCTTTCAATGACGACCAAACGCATTCTGGTCCTCGGTATCGGCAACATCCTGTGGGCGGACGAAGGCTTCGGCGTGCGCTGCGTCGAGGCACTCAACAGCGGCTGGCAGTTCCCGCCGCAGGTGACGTTGATGGATGGCGGTACGCAGGGTCTCTATCTGTTGCCCTACGTGCAGGAGGCTGATTGCCTGCTGGTTTTCGACGCGGTCGATTACGGCGACGAACCCGGCACGCTGCGCGAGGTGATCGGCGACCAGGTGCCGCGTTTCATGGGCGCCAAGAAGATGAGCCTGCACCAGACCGGCTTTCAGGAAGTGCTGATGGCCGCCGAACTGACCAACAAGCTGCCGAAGGAACTGGTGCTGATTGGCGTCCAGCCGGAAGAACTGGAAGACTACGGTGGCAGCCTGCGTGACATCGTCAAGGCGCAGATGCGGCCGGCACTCGATGTCGCCTTCAAGTGGCTGGCGCGCTGGGGCGCGCCGGCCAGCCTCCGTCAGGGCGTCGCCGAAGGGATCACCGATGCGGCGCTGGCCATCGACGTCTACGAAGGCGAAAGGCCACCGGCGGATCAGGCCTACCGTCTCGGCGATGCCCGTTTCCTGAACATTGAAAGCGTCTGAGATGTGCCTTGGTATTCCCGTTCAGGTGCTTGAGTGTGGAGAGCATTTTGCCCGCTGTGCCGGTCGCCATGGCGAGGTGCGGATCGACCTCAGCCTGGTCGGCCAGCAGGCGCCGGGCACCTGGCTGGTGACCTTCCTTGACGCGGCGCGCGAGGTAATCGACGCCGAACGCGCCGCCGCCATCAACGCCGCCCTGAACGCGCTCGATGCGGCGCAATCTGGCGCCACCGATTTTGCCGCCTTCTTCGCCGATCTCGACCGCGAACCCCAACTTCCCGATTTCCTGAGGACACAACAATCATGAGCCTCCAACTCAAAGCCGGCCCGACTTCGGTCGAAAAGCTGGAAACGGCCATTGGCCGCATGGTGCAGAAGCACGGATTTTTTCAATTTTCGGCAAAATTTCCGGCCGACCGTAGCATTCCCGAATTTCCGGCCGGCCTGACCGCCCTGCTGCTGACCGAAGACCCGCAGCGCAATCTCGAAGTGCTCGATGCCTGCGTGATCCTGCCCGAAGCGCTGAAGCCGCTCGGCGAGCAGGTGAGCCGCTGGGTCGCCGGCCCCGATGTTGCCCCGGCCCTGATGCAGCAATATGGCGTGCCCCGGGCGCCGGCCGTCGTTTTCCTGCGCGACGGCGCGTTTGTCGGCGTGCTCAACGGCATCCGCGACTGGAACGAATACCAGAACGAAGTCGCCCGGCTGCTTGATGGCCCGGCCCAACCGAAGCCGATCGGCATTCCAGTCGTCGCCGCCCACACGCAAGGAGCTTGCGCATGAATCCCTCCACGATGCGTCCCTTCCCGATTTCCGTCGTCGCCATGGGCCCCGGCTCGCAGGGTGAGGAAGCGCCCGATTACCTGCCCATGCCCAAGGGCATGGAAACCTTCTCGCAGCCCCGGTTGCCCGACAACGTGCCGCCCGAGGTCGTCAATCGGGCCGCCAGCCTGCTCGGTGCCTATGTCGATCAGGCCGAGAAACTGGGCTTTGCCGGCGGCGCCACGCTGAACCTGCGCGATCTCGATGCAACGATGCGCGACGTCATCAACCAGTCGCTCGGCTTCGGCGAAGTCAGCGCCTTTACCACGGCGCCGCAACACTGGCGCGTGCAGGAAACGGCCTTCTCCGGCATCTGGCGCGTGCTCAAGGTCGCCGACGATGGCGCGATGGTCGTCGACCGTCTGGAAACCGGCGCCATCCCGGCCGCGCTGACCGAAACCATGCTGGCCACCGCAAGCGCCGACCTGCCGGCCCCGGATTACCCGGCCGGCTGCATGAACGCCCAGGCCCTGGTCGAGGAAATCCGCATGCAGGCCACGGCCTGGCAGCCGGGCGAGGCCGCCCACATCATCAACCTGACGCTGTTGCCGGTCAGCGATGCCGACCTCGACACGCTCTACGGCTGGCTCGGCCACCGCGAAGTCTCGATACTGTCGCGCGGCTACGGCAACTGCCGGATCACCAGCACGCGGCTGCAGAACGTCTGGTGGGTGCAGTACTTCAACAGCATGGATGCGCTGATCCTCAACTCCATCGAAATCGTCGGCATGCCCGAAGTGGCGCTGGCCGCCGATGAGGATTTTGTCGATTCCATCGAACGCCTGCGCGAATACCTCGACATGATGGTGGAGCCGATATAGTCTTTCTTCATGCGATTCGAAGGTTCACATCTCGGCGTCAAACCCGACGACAAGCTGGAGTGCGGCATCTGCTGGTGGGTCTATGATCCGGCGCAGGGCGACGACGTGCGCGGCATTCCGCCCGGCACGCCGTTTGCCGAATTGCCTGATGACTGGTGCTGTCCCGGCTGCGATGCGCCGCCCCACAAATTCATGGTGCTTGGCCAATGAAGGTCTGGACGGCCGATCCGTCGTCCGATCTGGTTGCCGCCTTCGACACCATCGCCCGGACCCGGATGCACGACGTGCCGATCTGCAACCGTCAGCTACAGGTCGAGGCGGTCGGCTTCCAGCGGCGGCCGGACGGCCACTGGGCGGGGGCGATGATCACGCCGTGGGCGATCAACCTGCTCTGCCTGCCCGGCAACGTCGAAACCTGGCCGGCGCTGGCCGCCTGCAGCAAGCACGACTGGCGTTTTCCGTCCGGCGACTATGAATTTGCCGTGGCCGAGGAAGCCAGCCTTGGCAATTACCATCTTTGCTCGCTGTTCTCGCCGGCGCTGGAATTCGACAGCCACGAGGCAGCACGCCTGACCGCGCTGGCCGCCATCCATGCCCTGTTCGCAGAGCCGCTGGGCGAGCCGCCGCCGGCCGTGGCTACCAGCCGGCGCGCCTTTCTCGGGCTGAGCCGATGACCTCGGCCGGGCGACTGCTGGTGCGCGGCCGTTACCACGATGGCCGCCTGCACGATCTGAGTGTCGACCTCCAACGGCCTTCGGTCACCCGGTTATTCATCGATCAGTTGCCCGAAGCCGTTGTCAAGACCGTGCCCTATCTGTTCACGCTGTGTGCCCACGCCCAGCGGGCCGCCGCCCAGGCGGCACTGGCAGTCGCCCAGGGCAAGGTGCCACGGGCCGCCGATAGCGGCGAACTGTGGATCGAAGTCCTGCACGAAAACCTCTGGCGCCTGCTGCTCGACTGGCCGCCGGCGCTGGGCCTGCCGCCGGAGAAGGACGCCTTCATCGCCTGGCGCGCTGTCCGGCACAGCGAAGAATGCCTGGCCGTGACGCAAAACCTGCTGAGCGAAACGCTCCGCCCACTCGCTGAAAAATGCCTCAAAAAACTGGCCGACCGTAGCATTTATGAAACGCACGAGGTATGCGGCCCCCCGGCGCTGGCGCCCGATGCCTGGCTGGCCTACTGGCAAGGCATGTCGGACGCCATGCCGCCACAGTTGCCGTCACCCTCGATCCGGGCAATGTTTCTGGCCCGCCTGGCCGAGGTCGAGACGGCGTTGAACTCTCTGGCCGTCGCAGCCCCCTTCCCGCTCGCCGCCGCCGGCAGCGACGGCTGGGGCGTGGCTCAGACGCTGACGGCGCGTGGCGTGCTGACCCATGCGGCGCACGTGGTCGACGGCAAGGTCGCCAGTTACCGCGTTCAGGCGCCGACCGACAGCTATTTTGCCGATGCCTCGGCCCTGTCATCTTTGCTCGGAAATCTCGAATTTGCTTCCCTGGATCAAGCACGGCAAGCGCTGAATCAGGCCATACTGGCACTCGATCCCTGCTTGCCTTACGAAGTGGAACTGCAAGATGCATGAAATGTCGCTGGCCGAAGGTGTATTGCAACTGGTCGAAGACACCGCCCGGCGCGAAAGCGCCCGCCGTGTCAAACTGGTCGTGCTGGAAATCGGCCGTCTGTCCTCGGTCGAACCGGAGGCGATCCGCTTCTGCTTCGAGGCGGTGACGCACGGCAGCATTGCGCAGGGTTCGGCGCTGGAAATCGTCCACGTGCCGGGGGCGGGCTGGTGCATGCCCTGTGCTGAAACGGTGCCGATGACCGAGTTGTACGGCGCTTGCCCGAAGTGCGGCAGCCATCAGGTGCAGCCGACCGGCGGGACGGAAATGCGGGTCAAGGAAATTGAAATCGAATAATCAGGAGACGACTATGTGTACGGTTTGTGGCTGCGGCGCAGGTGAAACGAAGATCGAGGGCGGGGCGCACGAACATACCCACGTCCATGAAGACGGCACGGTGCATACCCATGCCCACGACCATGCGGATGAGCACGATCACAGCCACGACGACGCGCCGCTCGGCGTCCATTCGCATACGCATCACCACAGCGACGGCAGCGAGCACAGCCACGCCCACTCGCACGAAGGCGAGCACGCCCACTCGCATGGCGAAGAGCATCGCCACCACGAACACGGCGTCGCCGGCGACCTCGACTACGGCACCGGCCCGGCCCGCGCCCACGTGCCCGGCATGTCGCAGGCCCGCATGGTGCAGATCGAGCAGGACATCCTGTCCAAGAACAACGCCTATGCCGCGGCCAACCGCCAGTGGTTCGACGACCGCGGCATCTTCGCGCTCAACCTCGTTTCCAGCCCCGGCTCAGGCAAGACGACGCTGCTTTGCAAGACCATTGAACTGTTGAAAGACAAGCTGGCTATCAGTGTCGTCGAAGGCGACCAGCAGACTTCCAACGATGCCGAGCGCATCCGCGCCACCGGCGTTCAGGCGCTGCAGATCAACACCGGCAAGGGCTGCCATCTCGACGGCCACATGGTCGGCCACGCGATGGAACGCCTGCAGCCGGCAGACGATTCGCTGTTCCTGATCGAGAACGTCGGCAACCTGGTCTGCCCGGCCGCCTTCGATCTCGGCGAACACCACAAGGTCGCCATCCTGTCGGTCACCGAAGGCGAGGACAAACCGCTCAAGTACCCCGACATGTTCGCCGCCGCCGACGTGATGCTGCTCAACAAGTGCGACCTGCTGCCCTACCTGGAATTCGATGCCGACCTGGCCGAAGCCAACGCCCGCCGGGTCAATCCCAACCTGACCATCTTCCGCGTCTCGGCGACCAGCGGCGACGGCCTCAGCGCCTGGCTGGACTGGATCCAGTCCGGGTTGGAAGCGCAGCGTGCCAAGCGCTCGGAAAGCGTTGATGCGCTGAAACGCCGGGTGGCCGAGCTGGAACGCCAGTTGGCGGCAAAGTAAGCCGCCGATGACCGGCCGCCTGCTCCGTATTCGCGGTTTGGTGCAGGGCGTCGGCATTCGCCCCTACGTCTGGCGGCTGGCCAACGAACTCGGCCTGAATGGCTGGGTGCGCAACGACGGTAGCGGCGTGATTGCTACGGTCGGGGGTGAAAAAGTGCCCGAATTCATCGCCCGTCTCGCGCTGGAGGCACCCCGTCTGGCGCGCATCGACGGCATCGACAGCGAACCGGCCGAAGTGACGACGGAGGGCTTCGCCATCCTCGACAGCGAATCCGGCGAGGTGAAAACCGCCATCGGCCCTGACGCCGCCATTTGCCTCGAGTGCGTCGCCGATATTTTCGACCCGGCCAACCGCCGCTGGCGCTACGCATTCACCACCTGCACCCACTGCGGCCCGCGCTACACGGTCAGCCGGCGCATCCCCTATGACCGGGCGCAAACCAGCCTGGCCGCTTTCCCACTATGTGCGCCGTGCACCGCAGAATACAGCGCTCCGGCCGACCGCCGTTTCCATGCCGAAACCACCTGTTGCCCGGACTGCGGGCCGCAACTCAGCTTGCTCGATGCCGCCGGCCAGCCGCTGGCCGGCGACCCGATCACCGAAACGCTGCGCCGGCTGCGTGAAGGCCAGATCGTCGCGATCAAGGGCCTGGGCGGCTTCCACCTCGCCTGCGATGCGCGCAACCCAGCCGCCGTCGCCGAACTGCGCGAACGCAAGCAGCGCGAAGAGAAGCCCTTCGCGGTCATGGGCCTGAACGCCGCCTCACTGGCCGCTTACGCCCAGATTGGCGCGGCCGAACAGGCCCTGCTGCAAAGCGTCGCTGCCCCCATCGTTCTCTGCCCCAAGGGCGAGCGCGAGCTGAAAGGCATTGCCCCCGGCCTCGCCTGGCTCGGCGTCATGCTGCCGGCGACGCCGCTGCACCTGCTGCTCTGGCACGAAGCCGCCGGCCGCCCGGCTGGCACCGACTGGCTGCAGGCGACCAGCGAGCTGTTGCTGGTCATGACCAGCGCCAACCCGCACGGCGAACCGCTGGTCATTGCCAACGACGAAGCGCTGGAACGGCTTTCCGAGATCGCCGACGCCTATCTCGTCCACGACCGCGACATCGTCATCCGCTGCGACGACTCGGTGGTCCGGGCGACGCCGGAAGGTCCCGCCTTCATCCGCCGCGCCCGCGGCTACGTGCCGGTTCCAATTTCTCTGGCCGACGACGGCCCGACCGTGTTGGCGCTCGGCGGCTACCTGAAGAACACCATTTGCGTGATGAAAGGCCGCGAAGCCTTCCTGTCGCAGCACATCGGCGGCCTCGACAACGCCGCCGCCATCGGCTTCCTCGAAGAAACCGTCGATCACCTGCTAGGCATCCTCGACGTCCGGCCCGAACTGATCGCCCACGACCTCCACCCCGATTTCCCGTCGACCCATCTGGCGCTACGGCTGGCCGAAAAATTCGGCATTCCGGCCATCGCCGTCGGCCATCATCACGCCCATATTGCCGCCATCTGCGCCGAACACGGCATCGACGAGCCGATCATCGGCCTGGCACTGGACGGTGTCGGCCTCGGCCCGGACGGCGGCGCCTGGGGTGGCGAACTGCTGCGTCTCGATGGTGCCGACTGCCAGCGTCTCGGCCACCTCAGCCCGCTGGCCATGCCCGGCGGCGACCGCGCCGCCAAGGAACCTTGGCGCATGGCCGTCTCCGCCCTGCACGGCGCCGGCCTCGGCTACCGCGTCGGCGGCTGGATCAAACAGTACTACCCGAGCCGCGACCCCGGCCCGCTGCTGACCATGCTCGCCCGCAACCTGCGCTGCCCGCCGACCACCAGCCTCGGCCGCTGGTTCGACGCCGCCGCCGGCCTGCTCGGCCTACGCGACCTGATGCAATACGAAGGGCAGGCGGCGATGGTACTCGAAGGCCTCGCCGCCAAACACGGCCCGGTTGAACCCTTGCCCGGTGGCTACGCCCTGCGCGAAGAAGGCAAAGTGCTCGACCTCTCCCCCCTGCTGCCGGCGCTGCTCGGCTGCAAAGACAACGCCGCCTACGGCGCCGCCCTGTTCCACGCCACTGTCGCCGCCGGCTTGGCTGAATGGGCAAATGCTACGGTCGGCCCCCAAAAAGGGGCAAAAATCGCCATCGGCGGCGGCTGTGCCATGAATGCGGTGCTGATGACAGCGTTACGGAATCATCTCGCCGCCGCTGACCTGGAACTACTCGAAGCCCGGGACGCCCCTCCCAACGACGGCGGCCTGGCGTTGGGTCAGGCATGGGTCGTCCGTTGTCGCAGTCTGTCTCACGAAGAAGTGAAATCAGTTCTCTAAAATGAATACAGCCCCGAGAACGGGGCTGTATTGACCAAGATGGCAGTGAAAAAGGCGCCGATCAGACCAGGCTGAAATCCGAACTGCTGAGTGTCGGGTGGCTGTCCTCGCCGAGGAGGGCTATCTGCATGGCGCCTTTTGCCCCACTGCCATCGGCGTCGTAGTACAGCGCACCAGTATCCGAGTTGTAGAGCAGGTGATGTCCGTCATTGGCGACCGGCACCGAGCCATTGTCGTAGCTGATGAAGTCATCGGCCAGCGTGCTTTCATCCAGTGCCTTGAATATCTTTTCGGAAAGCTGGATCAGGTCCTCGCCACTGGTGAAGTCGGTGATGGTGTCGAAAACACCATTGGCAGGCTTGCTGGCCAGGACGAATGTATCCTCACCCAGGCCGCCGGTCAGGCTGTCGCTTCCGCCTTTGCCGCCGTCCAGGACGTTGTCGCCTGAATTGCCGATCAGGGTGTCGTTGCCTTTGTTGCCGGTGCCATTGATGTTGCCCCCATCCTCGGCCAGGATCAGCGTCTCGATGTTTCGGCCCAGCATGTAGTCGTCGTGGGCGGTGACTGTATCGTCGCCCTGATTGGCACCTTCGGTAACCTTGTCGTCGGATTGGTCGACATCGTAGGCATCGTCTCCGCTGCCACCGCTCATATGATCCTTGCCGGAGCCGCCAACCAGGTTGTCATCGCCCGAACCGCCGGAAATTTTGTCGTCACCATTGCCGCTTTCGAGCACGTCGTCACCGCCGCTGCCGGAAAGTTTGTCATTGCCATCGTCGCCGCGCAGATGATTGCCCGAATCGTCTCCGGTAATGGAATCATTGCCGCTTGATCCAACGACATTTTCGATATTGACCAGTTTGTCACGGCCCGAGCTGTCGGATGCTTGACCGCGAGCCAGATTTACCGTGACCTTGACTGAGTCTTCGTAGTGCACGGTATCGTCGCCCGTGCCGCCGTCAATATAGTCCTTGCCGCTACCACCATGGATGTGGTCGTCGCCATCGTCACCGTAAAGGTCGTCGGCGCCATGGCCGCCATGCACTTCATCGTCGCCGCTGCCACCGCGCAGGTAGTCGTCATCACTACTTCCGCTCATGCTGTCATCGCCAGAGTCGCCAATGTCGCTGACACCCCCGGATCCGCCTGGGTTGTCGTCACCCAGCAGGAATTCGATATAGGTTTCGAACATTGCGCCGTTGGTTAGCATTGAGTTGAAGTCGCCAAAGCTCAACGAGATTCCCGTGATCGTGGCTAGCGCGGACGCATTGTCCGTGAATTGGAAAGAGGTGATTGTGCCGGCGGATAGCGCACCGGCACTGACCGCGAGTCCTGTTCCGGTTAGCGTGATGCTGTCGGCTTGAGGATCTTCCGAATAGATCAGGTTGATCACTGCCTCGGTTGCTGAAGAAGAAACAATGTTCCCTCCGGTAATGTCCTCAACGAGGTTCTTTAGTGCCTTATCTGTCAGTTGGGTAGCGATAGCCATGATTTTCTCCAAATGCTCTTATCGGTAAACGTCAGACGAACCACAGCCGGTGTGAATCTGACTCCAGTTGCTATGCCCAAATCAATGCAAAATTCGGGCCGCCATGCGATTTAGATTCTATGTCTATGTTTATTAATGGAAACGGACTAAATCGACCCGAGGTGTGCCATTTGTTTCCAAAAGGTGGGTGGGGGATATGACCCGGTTGAAGGGTGATTTGCACCACCGCAGAGATTCGCAGGAAGGTCTGACGCACTGAAGGTGGCGCCATCGAATGGTCTAGTTATTTGGTCTGACAGCGAAGTGATCAACCTGTGAGCAAAAGTGGAAAGTGCGCAGCGAAATTTCGACAACTTGTTGGCGGTTCTCAGAACCAAGTGCCTGTAAATAATCAACATTATTTTCTGGTCCGCTTGTTGCTGATAGTCCTCCAATAAAACGATTGCCAGATCCCCAGCAGAGAGGGCGTGTCGGTTAGTGGCCGGCACTAAGCATAAAAAGGGGAGACTCATGGCCAACCAAAATCTGATTTCGCTGGAACAGGACGACCGTATCGAGGCTGCGGCCGCGCGTCTGTCGATGGACCGGCGCGAGTTCCTGCAATTCTGCGCCGCCCTGGCGACGACACTCGGCCTGCCGCAAGGGGCGGATGCCGCGGTCGCCGAGGCGGTGGCCGCCAAGAAGCGGCCGAGCGTGATCTGGCTGCATTTCCAGGAATGCACCGGGTGCACCGAGTCCATCCTGCGCGCCGAGCACCCGACGCTGGAGAAGCTGATTCTCGACGTCATCTCGCTCGATTACCACGAGACGCTGTTCGCGGCGGCCGGCCATCAGGTCGAGGCGGCGCGCAAGACGGCGATGGCCGAGAACAAGGGCAAGTACATCCTGGTGGTCGAAGGGGCGATCCCGACCAAGGATGGCGGCGTCTACTGCAAGATCGGCGGCAAGACGGCGATCGAGCTGCTCACCGAGTGCGCCGCCGATGCGGCGGCGGTGATCGCCATCGGTTCCTGTGCCTCGTGGGGCGGCATGCCTTCGACGATTCCGTCGATTCCCGGGGCGACTTCCAGCCCCACCGGGTCGAGCGGCGTGTCCCAGGTCCTCGGCAAGCCGGTGGTGACCATCCCCGGCTGCCCGCCCAATCCGTACAACTTCCTGTCCACGGTCGTCCATTTCCTGACTTTTGGGGCGCTGCCGGCGGTCGACCACCTGGGAAGGCCGAAATTCGCCTACTCCCGCCTGATCCACGAAAACTGCGAGCGCCGCGCCCACTTCGACGCCGGCCGCTTCGCCATGGAGTTCGGCGACGAGGGCCACCGCAAGGGTCACTGCCTCTATAAGCTGGGCTGCAAGGGGCCGGAAACCTATGCCAACTGCTCGGTCATCATGTTCGGCGACGCCGGCGCCGGCACCTGGCCGGTCGCCTGCGGTCACCCCTGCATCGGCTGCACCGAGCAGGGGGTCGGTTTCACCAAGCCGATCCATACCGTCGCCAAGCTGAAGAACATCGAGCCGTCCGCCTTCCTGCCGCGCATCGTCGAGGAAAAGGGCGTCGGCGCGACGCTTGGTTCGGCCGCCGTGCTGGCTGCCGTGGCCGGTGCTGCGGCCGGGGCCGGGGCGATGGTCGCCAAGAATCTCGGCCTGTCGCACAAGGCCGAGCAGATGGAAGAAGCCAAGAAATCCGGCGAAAAAACGGAGGTCTGACATGACATCCAGACGCAATTTTCTGCGGGGCTGCCTGGCCGGAGGCGCAGCGGCGGCGACAGCCGCTTCAGTTGCCCTGATCCCCGAAACGGCCTGCGCCCGCGACACCCTGGTCCGCCCGCCGGAAGGCCTCGGCCTGCTCTACGACGCGACCCTGTGCGTTGGCTGCCAGGCCTGCGTGGCAGCGTGCAAGCGGGTCAACGAGAATCAGGCCGAATTTACGGCGGTGGACAAGCTGTGGGATACGCCGCTCGACACCAGCGGCCATACCTTCAACCTGATCAAGATGTATCGGCACGGCACGATGGAAACGAAGGACGCCGAGCAAAACGGCTTCTCGTTCATGAAGACCTCGTGCATGCACTGCGCCGATCCGTCCTGCGTGTCGGCCTGCCCGGTGTCGGCGATGACCAAGGACCCGGTGACCGGCGTCGTCGGCTACGACGCCGACGCCTGCATCGGTTGCCGCTACTGCGTCGCCGCCTGCCCGTTCGGCATCCCGAAATACCAGTACGACTCGCCGACCGGCAAGATCGGCAAGTGCGAACTGTGCCGGCATCGCCACAAGGACGGCCACTATTCGGCCTGTGCCGAGGTCTGCCCGACCGGCGCCACGCTGTTCGGCCGCACCGAGGACCTGCTGGCCGAGGCCAAGCGCCGGCTGGCGCTGAAGCCGGGCGAATGGGCAACGATTCCGCGCGGTCGCCTGCGCCACGCGCAGGAGAAGGAACTGGCCGGCGGCGAACCAGGCAAGGGCCAGCAGCATCGCCACGGCTGGCGCGACGAACCGGACCAGAGCTACCAGGCCCAGGTCGGCAACTACCTGCAGCACGTCTATGGCGAGACCGAATACGGCGGCACCCAGGTACTCAAGCTGTCGGCGGTCAATTTCCAGAAGGCCGGGCTGCCCGACCTGCCGCCGAAATCCTCGGCCGCGACGTCGGAAACCATCCAGCACACGCTCTACGGCGGCCTGATCATGCCGCTCGCCGTGCTTGCCGGGCTGACCTGGGTCGCCAAGCGCAACGTGGTGGCCGAAGACGATGACAAGAAGGGAGGGCAGTCATGAGCGCCCATCATCCCGCCGCCCCGGTTGGCGGCAAGCTGTTCAACACGGCGACGCTGGTTTGCGGCGTGCTGATCGCGGCGATGGTCGCCGTGCTTTTCGTCCGCTTCATCTTCGGCCTCGGCGCGGTGACCAATCTCAACGACGGCTATCCGTGGGGTATCTGGGTCGTCGTCGATGTGATCATCGGCTCGGCCTTCGCCTGTGGCGGCTTCTCGGTGGCCATGCTGGTCTACATCTTCAACCGCGGCCACTACCACCCGCTGGTCCGCCCGGCGCTGCTCGCCTCGCTGTTCGGCTACACGCTGGCCGGTGTCGGCGTGCTGTTCGACCTCGGCCGCTGGTGGAACTTCTGGCACATCCTGTGGCCGGGCTATGCCAATCCCAATTCGGTGATGTTCGAGGTGGCGGTCTGCATCACGGCCTACATCATCGTGATGTGGATCGAGTTCTCGCCGGTATTCATGGAAAAGCTGGGCATGAAGGTGCAGAAGCAGAAGCTGGAGAAGGTGCTGTTCTTCTTCATCGCGCTCGGCACCCTGCTGCCGATGATGCACCAGTCCTCGCTCGGCACGCTGCTGGTGGTCATGGGGCCGCAGGTCAATCCGCTGTGGCAGACGCCGATCGTGCCGCTGCTCTACCTGCTGTCGGCCATCGTGATCGGCTATGGCATCGTGCTCTTCGAGTCCTGCGTCGCCGCTTCGGCCTACCGCCGCGAGATCGAAATGCACCTGCTGCAGCCGATGGCCAAGATCATGCTCGGCCTGCTGGGCGTCTTCCTGGCCGTGCGGGTCGGCGATCTGGTCGTCCGCGGTGCCCTCGGTCATGCCTTCTCGCCGAGTCTGGAAGCCTTCTTCTTCTGGCTGGAAATGGGCTGCTTCGTGGCGCCTTTCGCGATTGTCGGCACGCCCGGCGCGCGCCGGAATCCGGCCCGGCTGTTCCTGGCTGGCGTGGCCATCATGCTGGGCGGCATCCTGCTCCGCATCAACGGCTTCCTGATCGGCTACGACACCGGGCTGGGCGTCGACCACGGCTGGAACTACTTCCCGAGCGTGGCCGAATTGCTGGTCACCATCGGCATGTTCGCGCTCGAAGTGCTCGGCTACATCATCATCACCCGTCGCTTCCCGGTTCTGCCCCGGGAAGCGGCGGCACACTGAATCCAGGGATAGGAGAACAACATGAACAAACGTGTAACCATCGACCCGGTCACCCGCATCGAGGGCCATCTGCGTGTCGACGTCGAGGTGGACGGCGGCCGCGTCAAGAAGGCCTGGGCCTCCGGCCAGATGTGGCGGGGCGTCGAGAACATCCTGATCGGCCGCGATCCGCGCGATGCCTGGGCGATCACCCAGCGCATCTGCGGCGTGTGCACCACCGTGCATGCCATCGCCTCGGTACGCGCCGTCGAGAACGCGCTGCAGCTGGAAATCCCGGTCAACGCGCAGTACATCCGCAACATGATCATCCTGGCCCACGCCGTGCATGATCACATCGTCCATTTTTACCACCTGTCGGCGCTCGACTGGGTCGATGTGGTTTCGGCGCTGAAGGCCGATCCGGAAAAGACGGCCAGCCTGGCGCAGAGCCTGTCCAACTGGAACGGCAATTCCAAGGCCGAATTCGTCAAGGTCCAGGAACGCCTGAAGGGCTTCGTCGGCACCGGCCAGCTCGGCATCTTTACCAACGGCTACTGGGGCCACCCGGCGATGAAGCTGACGCCGGAAGTGAACCTGCTGGCCGTCAGCCATTACCTGCAGGCGCTGGAAGTTCAGCGTTACGCCAGCAAGATCGTCGCCGTGCTCGGCTCCAAATCGCCGCACATCCAGAACGTCGCGGTCGGTGGCGTCGCCAATCCGCTGGCTACCGATGCCCAGTCGGTGCTGACCATCGAACGCCTGCTGGCGATCAAGGAATGGATGCTGAAGCTGGAAGACTTCGTCAAGAATGTCTATCTGATCGACGTCGGCGCCATCGGCGGCTTCTATGCCGACTGGACCAAGTACGGCAAGGGCATCACCGACTACCTGTCGGTGCCGGACATCCCGCTCGACGGCAAGGGCACCCAGTTCGCCATGCCCGGCGGCTACATCGAGGGCGGCAAGCTGGAAAGCTACAAGGCGATCACCAGCTTCAACGACAAGTATTTCACCGACGGCGTGTCCGAGGCGATCAAGCATTCCTGGTACAACTACAGCGCCGGCAACGACAAGTCGCTGCACCCGTACAAGGGCGAAACGACGCCGAACTACACCGACTTCCAGGACGATGGAAAGTATTCCTGGCTGAAGTCGCCGACCTTCTACGGCAAGCCGATGCAGGTCGGCCCGCTGCCGCGCGTGCTGAACATGCTGGCCGCCGGTCACGAGCCGACCAAGAAATACGCGACGGCGGCGCTCGATCTGGTCTCCAAGGTGGCCGGTGCCAAGGTTGGCGTCGAGGCGCTGCATTCGACCATTGGCCGCCATGCGGCGCGGGCGGTCGGCTGCGCGGTGCAGGTCGACGAGTTGATCAACCAGTGGGAACTGCTGCTCGCCAACATGGCCAAGGGCGATCTCAAGACCTTCAATCGCCCGGTCTTCCCGAAGGGCGAGCAGATGGGCGTCGGCTTCCACGAAGCCCCACGCGGCGTGCTGTCGCACTGGGTGGTCATCGATTCCGGCAAGATCAAGAACTACCAGTGCGTCGTGCCGACCACCTGGAATGCCGCGCCGCGTAACGAGAAGGACCAGCCGGGCGCCTACGAGGCCTGCCTGATCGACAACCCGGTGGCCGATCCGGAAAAGCCGCTGGAAGTGCTGCGCACCGTGCATTCCTTCGACCCCTGCCTGGCCTGCGCCGTGCATGTCGTCGATCAGGAGAACAATCCGGTGGTGACGGTCAAGGCGGTTTGATCAGGACCGAGTTTTTAGGATCGAGGATCGAGTAAACCCGGGGCGCGCTATGCAGCTCTGGGTTTGCTTTTAACTAGCAGCTAACATCTAACAACTAATGACTAAAACCGTCGTACTGGGAATTGGCAACATCCTGCTGACTGATGAAGGTGTTGGTGTGCGCGTTATCGAAGCGCTGGAGCGGGAGTACGAACTACCGCCAGAGGTCGAGGTCATCGACGGCGGCACCTGCGGCATGGAGATGCTGGAACAGCTGGAAAACCTCGACGGCCTGATCGTCGTCGACTGCGTGCGCTGCAAGCAGCCGCCAGCGACGCCGGTGTTGCTGAAGGGCGACGATGTGCCGGTATTCTTCAAAACAAAGCTGTCGCCGCACCAGGTCAGCCTGTCGGATGTGCTGGCCAGCCTTGAATTCACCGACCGGGCACCGAAGGCGATTGCCATCGTCGGCATGCAGCCGGTCAGCATGTCGCTGGGCATGGAACTGTCGCCGGAAGTGGCGGCGAAAGTGCCGGAACTGGTCGCCATGACGCTGGCTGAATTGCGCCTGCTCGGCATCGAAGCGAAGGCACGTCGCTGATGTGCCTGTCGATACCGAAACGCATTGTCGAATGGGAAGGCGCGGGCGAAAATGCGGGGGATTTCGCCTGGGTTGAGCGTGATGGCCAGCGCGAGCGCATCAACATGATGCTGATCGGCCCGCAGCCGGTCGGTACCTGGGTGCTGACTTCGCTGGGACTGGCGCGCGAGGTGGTCGAGGACGAACAGCGCTCGTTGATCGAGGATGCGCTGGCTGCCCTTGCCGCGTCGCTGGAAGGCGAGTTTGATCCATCGCTGCATTTCACGGACTTGAACCGCCGGCATGACTGAACGCATCCGCACCCCCGCCCTGGCGCCGCCGCCGATCCGTCCGGCCGTGCCGCGCGTCGGCGATCCGACGGCTTTCCTCGAAGCGCATTACCGCCACGTCTGGCAGACGCGCATGCACGACCTGCCTTTCGTCAATCCGGCACTGGGCGTCGAGGCCATCGGCTTTGCCCGTTACCAGGGCGACTGGCTGGGCGTCGTGATCTCGCCGTGGTTCCTGAACCTGCTGCTGGTTTCCGGCGGCGGCCAGCTTTGGGGCGACATTCCGGCCGGCGAACGGCGATACCTGAGCCTGCCCTGCGGCACGCTGCAGTTCATTGCTGATGACGACCCGGACATCGGCCCCTACCAGTATTGCCCGCTGATTGCGCCGGTCACTGACCTGGCCGACATGGCGCAGGCGCGTATCGTCGCCGCCGATGCACTGCAGACGGTGTTCGGCCCACCGGCGGGTGCATCGCCAGCCGAGGTGCCGCCTGCTGTTGCCGAGGAAAAACCGGCCGTGTCGCGACGCGGCTTTTTCCGGCGTCTGGCAGGCAAGCGCGATTGATTCCCAACAGGTAGTATCTCCCCTACAAAAAGAACGGTGAGGAGCAAATCGGATGTGTCTGGCAATTCCTGCGCAGATCGTTGAACTGCGCGATGGCGACAATGCGCTGGTCGATCTGGCCGGCGTCAAGAAAGAGATCTCGCTGGCCCTGGTCGAGGGCGTGGCGGTGGGTGACTATGTGATCGTCCATGTCGGCTATGCGCTGAACAAGCTCGATCCCGAAGAGGCCGAGAAGACGCTGAAGCTGTTTGCCGAAATGGGTGAAATGGCGCTGGGTGACGAGAACCCGACGCTCCACTGATGAAGTACATCGACGAATTCCGCGACGGCGAGGTCGCCAAGGGCCTGGCCGAAGCCATCCGCCGCGAGGCGAGTCCAGCGCGCAACTACCATTTCATGGAATTCTGCGGCGGCCACACCCACGCCATCTCGCGCTACGGTGTTTCCGACCTGCTGCCGGCCAACGTCAAGATGATCCACGGCCCGGGCTGCCCGGTCTGCGTGCTGCCCATCGGCCGCGTCGATCAGGCGATTCGCCTGGCGCTGGAACAGGGCGTCACGCTGTGCACGTACGGCGACTGCCTGCGCGTGCCGGCTTCCGACGGGCTGTCGCTGATGAAGGCCAAGGCGCGCGGCGGCGACATCCGCATGGTTTATTCGAGCGCCGATGCCGTGGCGCTGGCGCAGAAGAATCCGGACAAGCAGGTCGTCTTCTTCGCCATCGGCTTCGAGACGACGACACCGCCGACGGCGGTGGCGATCAAGCAGGCGGCTGCCCTCGGCCTGAAGAATTTCTCGGTCCTCTGCTGCCACGTGCTGACCCCTTCGGCCATTTCGAGCATCCTCGAATCGCCGGAAGTCCGCCAGTGGGGCACCGTGCCGCTCGACGGCTTCATCGGCCCGGCCCACGTTTCGACCATTATTGGCAGCCGACCCTATGAATTCTTCGCCGAGGAATATCGCAAGCCGGTGGTGATCGCCGGGTTCGAGCCGCTTGACGTGATGCAGGCGATAAAGATGCTGATCCGTCAGGTCAATGAAGGGCGGGCCGAGGTCGAAAATGAGTTTTCCCGGGCTGTCGACCGCGACGGCAATCTCAAGGCGCAGCAGCTGGTCGCCGAAGTGTTCGAGATGCGGAAGGCTTTCGAATGGCGCGGCTTGAATGTCCTGCCGTACTCGGCCTTGCGCATTCGCGGCCAGTTCGCCGAATTTGATGCTGAAAAGCGCTTTCCTTTGGGATATGCCTCGGTGCCCGATCACAAGGCCTGCGAGTGCGGGGCGATCCTGCGCGGGGTCAAGCGGCCGCAGGACTGCAAGATCTTCGGGACGGTGTGTACGCCGGAGAATCCGGTCGGTTCCTGCATGGTGTCGTCGGAGGGGGCTTGTGCGGCGCATTACACCTATGGGCGGTATAAGGATGTGGTCTGAGGTGCCCGTTTTGGCGCTTGATGCTTTTGTGCCTTTTCTGAGGCTGTCTTTTCCGCGCTTGAGGCGCGTCTTACTTTCTTTTGCTTCGCCAAAAGAAAGTAAGCAAAGAAAAGGCGATCCTGGGTTGGCGCCGGGCTTCGCCCGGTCCCCTGCGCTACTCGGTGTTGGCGGGGGCTGCGGAACTCGGCCCTTTGGGCCTCAGACAGTCCTCGCCCTTTTTCCGCCAACGCCTGCGTTGCTCGGCGCCTCCCAAGGGGCCCGGAAAAACATCCAGGGCCAAACAGACTATTTCAATTTTGGGCATTTTTTCGGGCCGACCGTAGCATTCCTTTTCTCGGACAGAATTTTGAACCCGGACGCCTTTCGGGTCCCCCTGAGAGGCGCTGAGCAACGCAGGCGGGCCGGGGACTTTCGGCGAGGACTGTTTGAGGGGCGTAGCCCCGAGTTCCGCAGCCGCCCGGCCTGCCGAGTAGCGCAAGGGACCGGCGTAGCCGGCGACGACCTGGGGGTCGCCTTCTTTTTGGCTACTTTTTCTTGGCGAAGCAAGAAAAAGTACGCCCGCCCTCAAGGCGGAAAGCACGGCTTGAAGTAGCAACCAACCAGAAAATCATCCCCCCACTCCCATGACCCAAACCCGTAAAAACTACGTCCGTCCCCTCGACATCAAGCATGGCCAGGTCGATATGGCCCACGGCTCCGGTGGCCGGGCGATGGCGCAACTGATCGAGGAGCTGTTCGCCAAACACCTTGGCAACGAATACCTGGCCCAGGGCGACGATGGCGCGCTGCTGCCGCATCCCGGTGAGGGCAAACTGGTCATGGCGACCGACTCGCATGTCGTCTCGCCGCTGTTCTTCCCGGGCGGCGATATCGGCTGCCTGTCGGTGCATGGCACGATCAACGACGTGGCCGTGATGGGGGCGAAGCCGCTCTACCTTTCTGCTGGCTTCATCCTCGAAGAGGGTTTCAAGCTCGCAGATCTGGCGCGCATCGTGCAAAGCATGGCGGCGGCGGCCAAGGAGGCCGGCGTGCCGGTGGTGACCGGCGATACCAAGGTGGTCGAACGCGGCAAGGGCGACGGCGTGTTCATCACGACCACCGGCGTCGGCGTGGTCCGGCCGGGGATGGAATTGTCCGGCCGCAGCGCCAGGCCGGGCGACGTGATCCTGGTTTCCGGCACGCTGGGCGATCACGGCATGGCGATCATGGCCGAGCGCGAGAGCCTCGGTTTCGAATCGCCGATCGTCTCCGACACGGCGGCCCTGCATGGCCTGATCGCGGCGATGCGGGCCAGCGGCGCGGATATTCACGTGCTGCGCGACCCGACGCGCGGCGGGCTGGCGACGACGCTTAACGAAATCGCCAAGCAGTCCGGCGTTGGCATGATGCTGCAGGAAAAGGCCTTGCCGGTCACGCCGGCGGTCAATGCAGCCTGCGAATTTCTCGGCCTGGACCCGCTCTATGTGGCCAATGAGGGCAAACTGGTGGCGATCTGCGCTGAACCGGATGGTGAAAAGCTATTGGCTGCTATGCAGGCCCATCCGTTGGGACGGAACGCGGCCATTGTCGGCACGGTGTATGCGGACGAGCACCATTTTGTTCAGATGACCACCGGCTTCGGTGGCCGGCGCATCGTGGACTGGCTGAGCGGCGAGCAGTTGCCGCGGATTTGCTGAGAGGCGCTCAGTGGCGCAGCGCGATCATCACCGACTGGACGTCGCCGACCTCGGAAATCACCAGTTCGCGGGCGTCGGCCAGATCGTTGGCGTTGCGGATGTGAAACAAATCGCGGCGGCCGTCCGGGTAGCGGACGGCGGCGATGTACTCCGGGCGCGGAGCACGGGCGGGCGGAGCGTTACGTTGCTTGGCGGCTTTTTGTTGCGCTTGCATGGTCGTTCCCCTGAGTCTTTTTTGTTGCAGTGCATCGTAGTCAGGGCAGGCAACATCAGAAATATCGCCAAAGTTATAGAGTTATGCGGGCTGGAAAGGCAGGCCCCGCAAAGCCTTTGCCCGTCTGCAATCAGCTCGCCGGCATGATTTGTAAAGAAATGTAAAACATGCGAATTCTTCTTATTACCCATAGTTTCAACAGCCTGACGCAACGCCTTTATTGCGAATTGACCGAGGGCGGACACGAAGTCAGCATTGAATTCGACATCGCCGATTCGGTGACCGAGGAGGCGGTGGCGCTGTTCAAGCCCGACCTGATCCTGGCGCCTTTCCTGAAGCGGGCGATACCCGAATCGATCTGGTCGCGTCACCTCTGCCTGATCGTGCATCCGGGCATCGTCGGCGACCGAGGACCGTCGGCGCTCGACTGGGCGATCCACAATGGCGCCAGCGAATGGGGCGTCACGGTGTTGCAGGCCGAAGCGGAGATGGATGCCGGCCCGGTCTGGGCTTCGGCAACTTTCCCGATGCGCTCGGCGCGCAAGGCGTCGATTTATCGCAACGAGGTGACCGAAGCGGCGGTGCGGGCGGTGAATGCTACGGTCGCCCTTAAAAAAGAGCCAAATTTCAAACCCGAACGCGTGCCGGGACAGGCCCATGCGCTGATGAAACAGGCTGATCGCGCCATCGTCTGGCAAACGGACAGCTCCGCCAGCGTGCTGGCCAAGCTGAATGCGGCCGACGGCTTCCCCGGCATCGCGGACGAACTGTTCGGCCAGCCCTGCCATCTATTCGACGCCTGGCCGGAAACGACGCTGAAGGGCGAGCCTGGCCGCCTGCTTGGCCGGCGCGAGACGGCCATACTCCGCGCAACGGCCGACGGCGCCGTGTGGATCGGGCACGTCAAGCCGGCCGGCGGCATCAAGCTGCCGGCGACGCTGGCCTGCCCGGCCGCCGCCGAACTGCCGGAACTGCCTCTCGCAGGCTGGTGGAAATCGCCAACCCCGACCTGGCAGGACATCGCCTACGAGGAGGCCGGCGGCGTCGGTTTTCTCAGCTTCGAGTTCTATAACGGCGCGATGAGCACCGGCCAATGCCGGCGGCTGACCGAGGCTTTTCAGTGGGCGACGATGCGGCCGACCCGGGTCATCGTGCTGCGTGGCGGCAGCGATTTCTGGTCGAACGGCATCCACCTGAACACCATCGAGGCGGCGGAAAGCCCGGCCGACGAGTCGCTGGCCAACATCAACGCCATCGACGATCTGGCCGAGGCCATCCTGCGCTGCGAAACGCAAGTGACCGTCGCGGCAGTCGGCGGCAATGCCGGCGCTGGCGGCTGCTTCCTGGCGCGCGCCGCCGATTTCGTCTGGGTCCGCGACGGCGTGATGCTCAACCCGCACTACAAGAACATGGGCAACCTCTACGGTTCGGAATTCTGGACCTACCTGCTGCCGCCGCGCGTCGGCGACGAGGGCGCCAAGGCGATCATGCGTCACCGCCTGCCGATGACGGCACCGGAAGCGGTCAGGCTCGGCTTCTACGACGCCTGCCTGCCCGGCCCCGGCTTTGCCGTCGATGTCGCACGCCGCGCCGCCGAACTGGCGGCGGCGCCGGACATCGCCGAGCGGTTGGCCGTCAAGCGGGCAAAACGCCAGGCCGACGAAGCGGCCAAGCCGCTGAGCGCCTACCGCGCCGAAGAATTGACCGAAATGCGCCGCAATTTCTACGGTTTCGACCCGTCGTACCATGTCGCGCGCTATCATTTCGTCTCCCGGTCGGCGCATTCCTGGACACCGCGCCACCTGGCCCGTCACCGCGATCTCGACTGGAAAATTCCCGAATGAGCCCGACCGTGCTGCGCAAATTGCCCGCCATCCTCGTCGTCGATGACGAGGTGCGTTCGCAGGAGGCCCTGCGCCGCACGCTGGAGGAAGATTTCGAGGTGCTCTGCGCCTCGGGCGCCGACGAGGCGATGGCCATCCTCGAACGCGAGCAAATGATCGCCGGTATCCGCATCATCCTCTGCGACCAGCGCATGCCGGGCACCACCGGCGTCCAGTTCCTGCGCGAAGTGCGTGGCCGCTGGCCGGATATCGTCCGCATCATCCTCTCCGGCTACACCGACGCCGAGGACATTATCACCGGCGTCAACGAGGCCGGCATCTGGCAATACCTGCTCAAGCCCTGGCAGCCCGAACAACTGCTGCTCACCATGCAGCGGGCGGCCGAAGTGTGGCGCCTGCAGCAGGAAAACCAGCGCCTGTCGCTCGACCTGCGCACCGCCGAGCCGGTGCTGAAAAGGCAAGTCGAGCACAAGCAGGAAAAGGTCAAGAGCAGCTTCGGCCTGGCCGCCGTGATCCGCGCTCCGGGCAGCCCGATCAACGCCGTCTGCGACATGGTCGGCCGCGTCGCGCCGTTTGACCTGTCGGTTATGGTCACCGGCGAATCCGGCACCGGCAAGGAAATGATCGCCCGCGCCATCCACTACGAGAGCCGCCGCGCCAGCAAGGCCTTCATCACCGAGAACTGCGGCGCCCTGCCTGACACCCTGCTCGAATCGGAACTGTTCGGCTACAAGCGCGGCGCCTTTACCGGGGCGGTCGAGGACCGCGTCGGCCTTTTCCAGCAGGCCGATGGCGGCACGCTGTTCCTCGACGAAATCGGCGAAACCAGCCCGGCCTTCCAGGTCAAGCTGCTGCGCGTGCTGCAGGAAGGGGAGTTCCGCCCGCTCGGCAGCAACCGTCCGGTCCATGTCGATGTCAGGGTCATCGCCGCGACTAACCGAGACCTCGAAGACGACGTGCGCACCGGCCGCTTCCGCGAGGACCTTTATTACCGGCTGGCCACCATCGCCCTGCACGTGCCGCCGCTGCGCGACCGGCCGATGGACCTGCCGCTGCTAGCCCGCCGCCTGCTCGACAGCAGTTGCGCCGCCCTTGGCAAGCCGGTCGAAGGCTTCTCCAACGAGGCGCTCGCCTGCATCGCCGCCTACCGCTGGCCGGGCAATGTGCGTGAGCTGCAGAACGAAATCCTGCGCATGGTCGCCTTGTCCACGACGCCGCAGCTTGGCGCCGACCTGCTCTCGCCGCGCGTGCTGCGCACGCCGGTCGGCGACGTCGATGAAGATCGGGCCGAGAGCGAACTGGCCTGGGCCGCCGGCCTCAGCGGCGGCCTGAAGGAACGCATGGACCAGCTGGAAATGCATGTTCTGAAGGAAGCGATGATCCGCCATCGCTGGAACAAGTCGCGCGCTGCCCGCGAGTTGGGGCTGTCGCGCGTTGGCCTGCGCGCCAAGCTGGTCCGCCACGGCCTGGAGCAGGCCGAATGAAGGTGCTCTGGCTGCAGAGCGGCGGCTGCGGCGGCTGCACGCAGTCCATGCTCTGCTCCGAGCCGCGCTCGCTGTTCGACGAACTGCGCGATGCGGGCATCGAGTTTCTCTGGCACCCGGCACTGTCGCTTGAAAGTGGTGAGGAAGCGCTTACCATCCTCGAAGACTGCGCTGCTGGCCGGCTCGCCTTCGACGCCCTGTGCATCGAAGGCGCCATGCTGCGCGGCCCGAACGGCACCGGCAAGTTCCACCTGATGGCCGGCAGCGGCCGGCCGCTGACCGAATGGGTCGAGCGTCTGGCGCGCCACGCCCGCTGGGTTTTCGCCATCGGCTCGTGCACGGCCTACGGCGGTTTTTCCGCCAACACGCCGGGCAATCCGCTCGAAGCCTGTGGCCTGCAGTTCGACGAACAGACACCGGGCGGCCTGCTCGGCGCCGGGTTCCAGTCCGGTGCAGGCCTGCCGGTCATCAACATCGCCGGCTGTCCGACGCACCCCGGCTGGGTCGTCGACACGCTGGAAAAGGCCGCCCTCGAAGGGGTGTCCGTCGCCGACCTCGACGAATACGGGCGGCCGCTGCTCTATGCCGGCGGCCTGGTTCACCACGGCTGCTCGCGCAACGAGTATTACGAATTCAAGGCCAGCGCCCAGAAGCCGTCCGATCTCGGCTGCCTGATGGAGAACCTCGGCTGCAAGGGCACCCAGGCCCACGCCGACTGCAACCTGCGGCCGTGGAACGGCAGCGGTTCCTGCCTGCGCGGCGGCTTCGCCTGCATCGCCTGTACCGAACCCGGTTTCGAATCGCCGGGCCACGCCTTCCAGGAAACGCCCAAGCTGGCCGGCATCCCGATCGGCCTGCCGACCGACATGCCGAAGGCCTGGTTCGTCGCGCTGGCGGCGTTGTCCAAGTCGGCGACGCCGAAGCGGGTGCGCAACAATGCCGTCGAGGACCATCCGGTGGTCATGCCGGCCATTCGCAAGAAGGGCGGCGGCAAGTGAGCCGGATCGTCGTCGGGCCGTTCAACCGTGTCGAAGGCGATCTCGAAGTCGCGCTTGAACTCGACGCCGGCCGGATTGCTTCGGCGCAGGTCAATTCACCGCTCTTCCGCGGCTTCGAGCAACTGCTGGTCGGCCGTTCGCCGCTTGACGCGCTGGTCATCGTGCCGCGCATCTGCGGAATCTGCTCGGTGGCCCAGTCGGCAGCGGCCGCCTCGGCGCTGGCCGACGCGATGGGCCTGAATGCTACGGTCAATGGCAAAATTTCGCGAAATTTGATCTGCGCCACCGAAAACCTGGCCGATCACCTGACCCATTTCTACCTCTTCTTCATGCCCGATTTCGCCCGCCCGGCCTATGCTGGCCGGCCATGGTACGGTGCGGTGGCGAAGCGCTTCACGGCAGTCAGCGGCGAGGCAGCCGCCGAAGTGCTGCCGGCCCGCGCCGGTTTCCTCCGGCTGATGGGTTTCCTGGCCGGGCGTTGGCCGCACTCGCTGGCCATCCAGCCCGGTGGCAGCACGCGGGCGATTACCGCAGGCGAGCGTATCCGCCTGCTGGCGCTGCTCCGCGATTTCCGCGGCTTTGTCGAAAAACGCCTGTTCGGTGACTCGCTGGCCGCCGTCGCCCAACTGGCCAGCAAGGACCAGTTACTCGCCTGGGCCGCCGGGCGGGATGGCGATTTCCCGGCCTTTCTCGAAACCGCCAGCGACCTCGGCCTGGACAAACTGGGCCGAGCCTACGACGCCTTCCTGTCCTACGGCGCCTACGATCTGTTCCCGGACGGCACCTGGCAAGGCGGGCAAGCGGCCGCCTTCGACCCGGTCGCCATCGACGAGGACACTGCCAGCGCCTGGCTGGCGTCCGGCCAGCCACGCCACCCGACGCAGGGTGAAACCGTCGTCGATGCCAACAAGCCCGACGCCTACACCTGGTGCAAGGCGCCGCGCTACGCCGGCCAGCCCTATGAGGTCGGCGCCCTGGCCCGCCAGGTCATCGCCGGCCATCCGCTGGCGCTTCATCTGGTGCAGCGCGACGGCGCCAGCGTCATGGCTCGCGTCGTCGCACGCCTGCTTGAACTGGCACTCGTGCTACCGGCCATGGAAGGCTGGGTCCAGGCGCTGCAGCCCGGCGAGCCGTTCTGCGCCCACGGCGACATGCCCGACGACGCCACCGGCACCGGTCTCGTCGAAGCCGCCCGCGGTAGCCTCGGCCACTGGCTGAGCATCCGGCGCGGCCGCATCGAGCGCTACCAGATCATCGCTCCGACCACTTGGAACTTCTCGCCACGCGACAGCAACGCCCAGCCCGGCCCCCTCGAACAGGCCCTGGTCGGCCTGCCGGCCGGCGACGATGCGCCGCCGACGGTGCAGCATGTCGTGCGGTCGTTCGATCCCTGCATGGTGTGTACTGTTCATTAGCCGCCTAGGCCAGTATTTACGGGCGTTCTGGGGCTGTCTGCAATTAACGCTACCGCGATCTGCCGTTGCTGCTACCCGAGTCTGGCAATCTTGCCCAAAGCCGTTTGGATATGCTCGGCAAGTGCTTCAATGCAGGGCTGGAATGCCTGTGAGAAACGCTGCTCACCGCGCAAGCGCTCAAGGTATTGCTCGGCTACATGGGCTGCACGCATCCATGCCTCCGGCGGAATGTCGGCATGAATCGTTGCTTCGAGCAGGCTCGTGGGGATACCACCGCCAGACCTGGGTGCAAACCCCATTGGGAGCATGTCGTAGGCGGGGGCAAGTTCGTATGGCCTGCCGTGTTCGGAGACGAAAGACAGGTTCCCGGTGTGCATGTCGGTGTTGCCGATCAGCACGCCGAAGGCTTGTAGCAGTGATGCGCCGGCTGCCGCTTCCGGCGGAATGTGGCCTTCCTTTGCAAGTGCGTTGGCGATCAATGACCAGCCGGCAGAGCCGGCACCAACGAATTCGGCATCGAGCGCCTTCATACTGAACAGACCGCGCCGGCCGAGCTCGCCTTCACGATCGAAGCGTTCCACCTCGAGGAAGCGTTGATTGCCGAAATCCATGATGCGCGTGCGTACGGCGCCAATGTCTTCCCGGTCGAGCGTATCAAGGGCCATGTGTTCGGCTAGCAGCAGATCACGCCAACGCTCAGTCACCGGATTGTCTTCGGGGAGGGTGAATTTGACGATGACGTGCCGCGGACCATCCGGTGTCTCCGCGTAGGTAACAAACTTGGGCTGTTCGCCGCCTGCCGATGAGCCGGGGATTTCGCCGCGTGCCGACTCTTCGGCCAACTGGATGTAGGCACGTGACTTGTCGGCTTCGAGAATGGGTTGATTGTGGGAGGCAAGAAATCTTTCCCTTGCGGCATCGCCAAGCAACAGGTTCCCGACAGCGTCGTGACCTTGGGCCAGCAGGGCGCGGAGAGCGTGCGCGTCGTCCCAGTCGTTGAGCTGGTTGGGCAACCCCAGCGCGGCAGCGTGCCTAGAGGCGTAGGCTCGCCCGAGATATCCTTGCGGGCGCATGTCGAACAACCACCACGGGAGCGAGTCGCTATGCAGCGTCTTGCCGTCGCTCTGCAGCATCACGAATCCGTCAGGACGGACCGGAATCAGAGTGCCAAGCTGCCGAATGGTGCCTTCCGCTGAGACGCGGTAAATCGGTATCTCGCCAATGCCTCTCCGGGTGTCGCGCAGGGCGTAATGAATAGATGGGCCATTCCCAATGCGAACGATTTCATCCCCCAGCGCATTGATCGCTCGGGAGATGGTCGGCTGGCTTAACCCAAGGCTGTCAACGAGTTGGCGAACTTGTTGCGGGCCTCGGCCTAGCTGAATTCGGATCGAATCGGCGTGTACTGACACAGCTGTGAATAGCTTTATGAATAGATGTGTGAATAGATGTGTGAATAGATGTGTGAATAGATGTGTGAATAGATTTATGAATTGGAATTGTATGGTAACTATGGTTACTTGTGTAGTCGCGCGGAAAAAGATTGTTTACCAAATTGCTCTGTAACTATCTGATTCTATGTGGCCGCAATAGTGTGTTCTTGGCAGCTTTGGGAGCATCGATACTGGCCTTAAGCGGTTGAGTCTGAATAGGTAATGCGGAACGTTCCGGCTGCACATGGCGTGTACGGTGCATTAGCCTGTTGCGGGGTACTCGGTCAGGCAATTCCGGTTTTGGCCATTTTTTGGCCCCGACCGTAGCATTCCGAAGTCTTTCCCGAAAAACCTGATCCAGGCCGTGCTTCAGGGAATGGCGCCCCGCGCGCTGAGGGTCAGGCCTTTCTTGTCGAAGAGCATGATCGGCACGCAGCGTTGCTTGTCGTGGTAGATGCCGACGCAGTCGAGACACTGGAAGCAGACGTCGTAGCGAATTTCGCCGCTGGTCTCGATGGCATCGTATTTGCACTCCGCCTTGCAGCGCTGGCAGGGCTTGCCGCATTCGCTGCGGCGGCTTAGCCAGTTTAGCCGGCGCAGCTTGCCACCGAGCGACATGGCGCCGCCCAGCGGGCAGATGAAGCGGCAGAAGAACTTGTAGTAGAAGGCGCCGGCCAGCAGCAGTGCTACCGCGTAGGCGACGAATGGCCAGCCGCGATCGAAGGCCACGGTGATGCTGGTCTTGAACGGTTCGACCTCGTTGAGGTTCTCGCCGATTTCCGGGGCGAAAATGGCACAGCCGACGAGCACCGCCAGCACGACATAGCGGCCGTTTTCCAGCCGCCGGGCGAGCGTCGGTGCCAGCATCAGGCGGGGCAGGCGCAGCTTCTCGGCGAGCCGGCCGACGAATTCCTGCAGGGCGCCGAAGGGGCAGAGCCAGCCGCAGAAGGTGCCGCGGCCCCAGGCGACGAAGCTGATCAGCGTGAAGCCGATCAGGACAAGTGACACCGGGTCGTAGAGATAGCTGCTCAGCCCCAGGCCCGAATTCAGGCTCTTGAAGGCGCCGGTGATCTGGACGATGGACAGCTGGCCCTGGGCGTACCAGCCCAGATAGCCCAGCGTCCAGGCCAGGAAGCCGAGCCGGAACAGCCGCAGGCGCCTGGGATTGATCGACATCCAGCGCGGTCGGGCGAGGACGACGCTGAGCAGGGCCAGTGCCAGGGCAATGACGACGATATCGACCCAGCGGCCTTGCCAGGCGAGCAGCCATTCCGGCAGCGGCTCCGAGGGATGGGAGAACAGGCGGTCGGGCGGCTGGTAGGCCAGTTTGACCTTCTGGTGAGTTAGCGTCGGCAGGACCATGCCCTTGGCGCGGGTGACGGTCAGCACGATATCCAGCGAACGGGCCGGGTCGACGCCGGCATCGAGCACGACGCCGAAAATCCGCGAGGCGTTCAGCGCCGGCGGGCCATCGATCCCGGTCGGCTCGAAGCCCTGGTCGCGCAGATCGACGAAGCCGCCATCCTGCGAGAGTGCGACAAACGGCGACTGGGTACCGGGCGTGAAGTCGTCGTCGATGATCCGGAAGCGGCCGGCCGAGCCGATCCACCACAGATGCCGGTTTTCGAAATTGCGCGCCATCAGGGCTTCGTACTGCGCGTCGCCGAGCAGGGAGCGGCCGATGGTCGGCGCGTTGAGGTAGGCGACGTAAAGGTCGACGTACAGATCGTCCGGCTGGGCCAGCCCCTCCTCGTCGACGCCGGCGCCCTCGGTGCCGGCAAACTGGCGCTCGATGTCGGCGTTGCTCAGGCGCAGGCGGCCGACCATGCCCTTGTCCAGAAGTTGGGCGAAGCTCAGCCGCTCGAAGACGTCGGGGCGCGCCTGAGCGGCCGGGCCACGCGCCTTGGGTTCGGCAAAACCGAGCTTGGCTCGGGCGACGGTCAGGGCCGAGGTCAGCACCGTCCGGTTGACGATGCGCACCGAGGTCGTCGCCTTGGCGATGCCGTCCAGCGTCGCATGACCGACGTGCCGGTTGCTCAGGCCGGTGTGGTTGCGGGCGGCATCGAGCGCGATCACGAAGGGCTGGTTCAGGCTCTTGCCGGCATACTGGCCGATGAACTCGCGCAGTGGCGTATCGCCCAGCCCGCCGAGGTCGCGGAAGGTGAACACTGGCTCGCGCTGCTGCAGCACTTCGACGTCGAGGAAATTTCCCTTGCGGTCGATGGAAATCAGGAAGTTCATCGGCGAGCCTTCGAAGCCCGGCAGCGGCGCGATGTCGATCGACTCGAAAACGTAGGCCACCGGCCCGACTTCCTTTTCCAGCGAACTCGTCACCGGCCAGGCGGGGATGTCGCTCAGCTTGTCCTGGACCTCGAAGGGAACGCCGAAGCGGCGCTGGATGTCGGCTTTATTCAGCGTCCCCGCCCAGGCCGGCGCCAGCCACAGCAGGCCAAGCAGCGTGAAAAATAGCAGCCCCGCCAGGGTTCGGCAGCGGTCTGTGAGTCGGTGCGGCATGGTGTTCTCCGGATGGATATTTTGATAGCGATGTCATGGAGCGATGCTCGCATCGGTCCAGCGCATCCCCTAGGGCAGCTTGCCCCGGTCGCCTTGGGCAGCCTGCCCCGCGATGTCTCGCTGAAATCGCGAGGGAGTGGCGGGTGTGGGTACCGGATGGCGGGGTGAAGGGCAATCGCCACGTCAGTCTGGCCAAAGATGCCTTTGTAATTTCCCGGCCGGGCTCATAGACTGGACACATTCAGGAACCCGATGTCCCACCGAGGAGTTGCGCGCCATGTCCTATCTCGTTGCCTTCTGGAATCTCGAAAACCTCTTCGCGCCGGAAGGTCATCCCGGGCGCGAGGCTTGGCTGGCCAAGGCCATGCAGAAGGAACTGAGCGGCTGGTCCGAGGCCCTGTTCCGGCGCAAGATCGACCAGCTCGCGGCGATCATCCGGTTGATGAATGGCGGCTTGGGCCCGGACATTCTCGGCGTCTGCGAGGTGGAGAATGCCTTCGCCCTGCAGGCGCTGTCCGATGCCCTGAACCGGGCGCTGCCGGCGCGCCGCTACGAACTAGTGCATGTTGATTCGACGCGCGATCAGCGTGGCATCGACACGGCGTTTCTGTATGACGCGACCCGGGTATCGGCTAATCGCAATGAACTGTTTTCACATTGGGTGATGCGGCGGACCGGGACGCGGGACATCACGCAGGTCACCTTCGTCACGCCGACGGGGGGGGAAATCGTCATGCTGGCCAACCACTGGCCGTCGCGCTCGTCATCGACCGGCGACGGGCCGGAATACTCGGCCGGTTTCCGGGCCACGGCGGGCGAAACGCTGGCCTACTGGCACGACCGTATCCGCGAGCGCAAGGGCGACGACGTGGCGGTCATCGCCCTCGGCGATTTCAACGACGACCCGTTCGACAAATCGGTCGCCATTCACGCCCAGGGCATCCGGGACAAGGGCGACGTGCAGCGCGCGCGCAGCGCCAAGTTCTGCAACCTGGCCTGGGATTACCTGGCGCAGACGGTGACCGATCACCGCGGCAAGCCACGCCCGCTGTGCGGCACCCTGTATTTTGGCGGCGATGCCGCGCTGTTCGACCAGATCCTGGTCTCGCCGGGCCTGCTGACCGGCAAGAGCGGCTTTCGCGTCGTCGACGGCAGTGCGCGCATCGAGGCCTACCCGCCGGCGGTCAGCCACAAGGTCGGCGAGGGACCGATCCGCTTCGGGTTACCCGACGGCGATGCGGCCAAAAACGTCAATACCGACGGCTATAGCGACCACTTTCCGGTGTCGGTGCTGGTCGAGGCGGTCTGACCCGGCGCCGGAGAATTTCGATTTTGGCCAATTTTTGCGGCCGACCGTAGCATTGCTCCGGAAAGCCCGAAAAAGGCCAATATTTGCCATGCCCTCCTCGTTGGCGGCCGGCTAGGGTCAGCGCTGGATGTCGCTGACCCGGAAATCGGCGATGCCGACTTCGCCGTCCTCTTCGTAGATATTCACCGCCCGCAGTTGCTGGCCTTCGCACATGGCGCTGATCGAGGTGCCGGTAGCCGGCGTGTAAACGATGCCGTGCATCGAGCAACGCAGGTAGCGGCCGGTTTCGTCGAAGATGGCCTGTCGTTCGCAATCGAGCTGGCGCGGCATGTGCACGCAGCGATTGATGTAGGCATAGGCCTGGCCGGCATGGCGAAAGAGCAGGCACTCCTCCGGCTGTTTCTCGAAGCTCAGCCGGAGCTTGAGATATTGCCGGTCAGCCAGTGCCTCGCTGGCGCAGACGGGGAAACGCGGCGGCGGATTCATCGCTGCGGTTCAGAAGCCGATTTTTCGGCTGCGCCCCATGCGGGCCTGCTCGAAATCGCCGGCCTCCAGCCAGTTGCGGCCTTCCAGCTTGGCGGTGCCGAAGGCGGCCAGCAGGCGCTTGCGCATGTCGCGTGGCGGCAGCGAGCCGAGCCGTTCGAGCACGTTTTCGTCGGCCTCGGGCGGGAAGCCCCAGTCGTGCTGGCTGACGATCTCGCGGTAGAGCGCGGCGGCGATGCTGATCGCGGCATCGTGATCGGGGCGCGGCACTTCGTAGACGTTCATCCGGTTGAGGATGGGCTCCGGGATGCTGCGTTCGTCGTTGGCCATCGTCACCCACAGGATGTGCGAGGCGTCGATATCGATGTCGATGAACTCGTCCTTGAAACTGCGCGCCGTGTCGTGCTCCAGCAGGCCGTACAGGGCGCCCATCGGGTCGTAGCGGGAGTCGCCGCCAGCCTTGTCGATTTCGTCGAGGACCACGATGGGGTTGGCGTAGTCGCCATGGACCAGCGTGTGCGCCACCTTGCCTGGCTTGGCGTTGTTCCACTGCGACGAGGCGCCGGACAGCACCCAGCCGGCAGTCAGCGAACTCATCGAGATGAATTCGTGGCCGGTGCCGAGGTGGTTGGCCAGCTCGCGGGCGAAGTGGGTCTTGCCAATGCCCGGCTCGCCGAGCAGCAGGATGGGCGTGAAGCTCATCGGCTCGTTGCCGGCCACCGAGAGGGCGACGTATTTCTTCAGGTCGTCGATGACGTCGCTGAAATTCGGGCAGCTGTCGTAGAGGTCGTCGATCATGTCGGCGCCGGTCGGGCGGATCAGGAAACGGCCGCCACCGCGCTGCTTCATCTTTTCGTAGAGCGTCGCCAGCGCCTCGTTGCGGTTGCCCGCGGCTTCTTCCATGGCGCGCTCGATGGCGGCGACGTCGTAGATGGTGCGCTCTTCAGCGACCGAGAGTCGGATTTCACTGTGGGCCATGATGACTTCCTCCATGCGCTTCGTAGACCGGTTAACGGATCCAGCGTGCTGCAGCTTGAGTCAAGCATTTCCCGTTCCCGCTTAGCGGCGATGCCTGTGAAACGCCCATCCTGTCTCGCGGGAATGGATTTTCATTGGAAGTGGCGGCGCGAAGCGGCGTCCGGTTTTTGCCGCTTTTCCGACACCGACCGTAGCATTTGGACAAAAATGCGCCATTTCGGGGCGCGCTGACGGCTTAGCGCTTGCCCCGGCGAACCAGCGTGACGACGGTGGCGATGAAGACGAGCAGCACCAGCCCGTTGAGCAGGGCGGCGTTGTGGCGCAAATCGAAATTGCCGGCCAGACCGCCGAACACCCGCAGTGCCAGCGTAAGATGGAGCAGCACGAGCGGCAGGTAGAGGACGGGGTGGTAGGGAATTCTGATCCGGGTGACTGCCGGGAAGATGATCGGTGCGTGGCCAAAGACCATCGCGAAGACGAAGCCGAGGCCGATGGCGTGCAGCGCTGCGTCGCGCCACGCATGGCCGGGCGTCAAGGCGCCGGCCAGCCCGAGCAGCCCGGCCGCCAGAAGCCAGAAGTAACCGGACAGCAGGCAGGCGGCGATGAAGCGGGTCAGGCCCGTGGTCGAGATATTGCGCCGGGCGATGTCGTAGCTCAGCAGCCAGAGCGCCAGGGCAATCAATCCGCCGGCCAGCACCCGGTCGGCCGCGGCCAGCGCAGCGAGCAGCAGGAGGCCGACAATGGCGACGAACAGCTTTTGCGCCAGCGGTGGGGTGGGCAGAAAACGGGTCAGCTCCAGACGTTCGCCGGCAATGGTCAGGACCAGGAAGAGCAGCCACCACGCCACGCTGGCAGTCGGGTCGCCGCCTGCCAGCCAGATCAGGTTGCCGACCAGCCAGCAACCGGCGGCCAAGGTCAGGACCACGGTAAAGGTCGCCACCTGGCGGCGCAGGGCAACGATACTGGCAGCGATCAGGCCGAGCGCGGCCAGGCTGCCCAGCGCCTGGCCGAGGACGGTTGGCGCCCCGGCGAGCAGCGCGATGCCGCCCAGGCCAGCCGCCAGCGGCGCCAGATAGGCCCAGTTGCGGCCGACGGCAACGGCCCGTTCGAGGCTGATCACCGTGCCGAAAAAGGCGGCGATCATCAGCGGCCCATGCACGCCCGCGGCCTGTAGGGCGGGACCGGGGACGTCCCAGCCGAGCCGGGCCAGGCCGGCCATGACGCCGCCGAGCAGCGACAGCATCCCGAAAAAGAGCAGCGGCAGCCGGGTGCCGGGCTTCAACTCCGCCATTTAGTTGCTGCCATCCTCGGTCCAGCCCAGGCGCAGCCGGCATTGCTCGCTCATCATCGACGGGTTCCACGGCGGTTCCCAGACGACCTGGATGTTCACGCTGACGTCGGCCGGCAGCACGCGGTCGAGTTCGGCATGGGCGTCGTCGACGATCAGGTCGCCCATCGGGCAGGCCGGCGAGGTCATCGTCATCTCGACCAGCAAGCGGCGGCCGTTGAGTTCGATGCGGTAAACCAGCCCCAGATCGACGATGTTGGCGCCCACTTCGGGATCGACCACCTTGCGCAGGGCGTCGCGGATCAGTTCGGCATCAAGGGCAGCGGTCATCGGGGCTAGACGTTAGAATGTGATGAAGGGCATCCTAGCACCGGTGCTGCGACGGAAATTTAGCAGGGAGCAAGGAACATGGAACGCTTCACCATTTCGCTGGACGAGGCGCTGGCCAGCCAGTTCGACCAGTTGATCGCGGCGCGCGGCTACAGCAACCGCTCGGAAGCGGTGCGCGACCTGATCCGCGGCGCCATCGAAAGCGACCGCCAGCGCGAGAAGCCGGCCGGCCATTGCGTCGCCAACCTGTCCTACGTTTATAACCACCACGAGCGCGAACTGGCCGAGCGCCTGACCGGCCTGCAGCACGACCACCACGACCTGACGGTGGCGGCCCTGCACAGCCATCTCGACCACGACAATTGCCTGGAAAGCGTGATCCTCAAAGGCTCGACCGCCGACGTCCGGCAGTTTGCCGATGCCCTGATGGCCGAACGCGGCGTTCGCCACGGCCAGCTCAACGTGATCGCGCTGGAAGCTGAACACCACCACGCCCACGACGAACACGGTGCCGCCCATGTCCACTATCGTCCCGCCCGCTGATCTGAGCGGCGAATCGCCACTGCCGCCGGGCGGCGAGCAGGCGTGGATCGAGGTCATCCAGAAGATGGACGAGGTCTACAACGACCTCCTGCAGTACGAAGTGGCGCTCGAAGAAAAGAACGCCGCGCTCGAAGAGTCGCACCAGTTCATCGAGAGCGTGCTCGCCTCGATGTCGGACATCCTGATCGTCTGCGACCGCAACGGCGGCATCGAGGAAGTGAATGCTTCCTTGCAGCATTTCTCCGGCAAGCCGGCGAGCGAGCTGGAAAAAACGCCGGTGTTCGACCTCTTTGCCGACGACATCGAACGTGCCAAGGCGCGCGACATCTTCGCCCGTTACGGGCGCGAGGGCGTCCATGACTGCGAATTCTTCCTGCGCGCCGGCGACGGCTCGACCGTGCCGGTGTCGATGAACTGCACGCCGCGCCTGTCGCAGACCGGCAAGCTGATGGGCATGGTGGTTACCGGCCGGCCAGTCGGCGAACTGCGCCGCGCCTATTCCGCGCTGCGCCAGGCGCACGACGACCTGAAACGGACGCAAAGCCAGCTGCTGCACGCCGAAAAGATGGTTTCGCTGGGCCGCCTGGTGGCCGGCGTGGCGCACGAATTGAACAACCCGATCAGCTTCGTGCTCGGCAACGTGCTGTCGCTGCGCCGCTACGAGAACCGCCTCGAAAGCTACCTCAACGCCGTGCATGCCACGGCCGCAGCGGACGATCCGGCGCTTGCCGCCATGCGCGAGGAACTGCGCATCGACCGCGTGCTGGCCGACATGCCGCACCTGATCGACGGCATGATCGAAGGTGCCGAGCGCACCCGCGACATCGTCGATGCCCTCAAGCGTTTTTCGGCCGTCGACAAGATGACGCCGGAGCAGGTCAACCTGAACGAGGTGGTCGAGCGCTCGGTGCGCTGGGTGGTGCAAAGCGCTGCCGCCAAGCTGGATGTCGAGGTCGATCTGCCGGCCGACCTGCGCTGTTCGGGTTCTTCCGGCCAGTTGCAGCAGGTGGTCATGAACCTCGTCCAGAACGCCTGCGATGCGGTGGCCAACCGCCCGAACGCCGCGCTGACAATCAGCGGGAGGATCGAAAGCGGCATGGCTGTCCTGAGTTTTGCCGACAACGGGCCGGGCATTCCCGAGGCCCATCTGAGCCGCCTGTTCGAACCCTTCTTCACGACCAAGCCGGTCGGCCAGGGCACCGGACTGGGGTTGTCGATCAGCTACGGCATCGTCGAGCGCCACGGCGGCAAGCTGAGCGCCGGCAATCTGCCGGGCGGCGGGGCGGAATTCGTGCTTTCACTTCCGGTGGAAAGTCGCTGATCACTTGACGGGCCTTCAAGATGCAGGGCAGCCGCTGAAATCAATACGAACAATGACTTATTGATCTGGCACAGTCTTTGTATGAAGATTGAAATAACTTTCATACGAGACAAGCATGGAAACCCTGCCCACCGACTGGCTGTCGCTGCTGATCCTGACTTTCGTGCTCGGCATGAAGCATGGTTTCGATGCTGATCATCTGGCCACCATCGACGGCCTGACTCGCTACAACGCCCGCAACCGGCCGGCTTTGGCGCGCTTTTGCGGCACCCTGTTCTCGCTCGGCCATGGTGCGGTGGTCATGGCCATCGCGCTGGGTGTTTCGGCCCTCGCCGGGCAGTGGGCCGTGCCCGAATGGTTCGGGACGCTGGGGGCGGTCATTTCCATTGGCTTCCTGGTCGTGCTGGGCAGCCTCAACCTGGCCGCCGTGCTCGCCGCCGAACCGCATGAAATGGTCCAGCCGGTTGGCCTCAAGGGCCGCCTGCTCGGCAACCTGCGCCAGGTTTCGCATCCCGGGCTGGTGGCGCTGGTCGGCGCGTTGTTCGCCTTGTCCTTCGACACCCTGTCGCAGGCCGCCTTCTTCGCTCTGACCGCCACCCAGTTCGGCGGCTGGGAGCATGCGCTGGTGCTTGCTCTGCTCTTCATGCTCGGCATGTTGCTGACCGACGGCATCAACGGCCTGTGGATCGCCCGCCTGATCGCCCGCGCCGATCAGGTGGCGCTGGTTGCCTCGCGCGTCATGGGCCTGGTGGTCTCCGGCATCAGTCTGCTGGTCGCCGCCTTCGGCGCAGCCAAGTTGCTGTCGCCGACGGTCGATGCGTGGAGCGAGGGCAAGGAGCTGGTCTTCGGCTTCACGCTGGTGGCAATTATCGCGCTCAGTTTTGTCGCGGCCGTGCGTCTGACGCGGCAGCCGGCGACGGCCTGAGGCCACCCTGAAGGAAAGCCGGGCAACCGGCTTTTTTCGGCCATGGAATTAAGGCAAAAAATAATTGGTTCATATTTTCTGCTCGCCGCGGTCGGTGTCCTGGCGCATGAAACGCCCGAGCTGTCGGCCGTCGAAGTCCGCGCCCAGGCGGAAAACCTCGAAGGCATCGCAGCGTCCGGCAGCGAGGGCGTAGTCTCCAGCCAGCGCCTGGCCGCGGTGCCCATCCTGCGCCCCGGCGAGGCGCTGGAGATGGTGCCCGGCCTGATCGTCACCCAGCACGCGGGCGACGGCAAGGCCAACCAGTATTTCCTGCGCGGCTTCAACCTCGACCATGGCACCGATTTCGCCACCACCGTCGGCGGCGTGCCGGTCAACATGCCGACGCATGCTCACGGCCAGGGCTACACCGACCTCAATTTCCTGATTCCCGAGCTGGTGGACCGCATTGCCTTCCGCAAGGGGCCGTATTTCGCCGAGGAAGGCGATTTCTCGTCGGCCGGGGCAGCGCACATCGACTATTTCCGCAGCCTCGACGAATCGCTGGCGCAACTGACGTTGGGCGGCAACGGCTATGTCCGTAGCCTGCTGGCCGGTTCGCCGTCCTTGGGCGGCGGCCACTTGCTCTACGGGTTGGAGCTGTTCCACAACGACGGGCCTTGGCAGGTCGCCGAAGGCTACAAGAAGCTGAACGGCGTGCTGCGTTACACCTAGGGTACGCGCCACGACGGCTGGTCGGTGACCGGCATGGCCTACGAGGGCCGGTGGACCTCGACCGATCAGATCGCCCGGCGGGCTATCAGCAGCGGCGTGGTAGACCGCTTCGGCAGTCTCGACCCGAAGACCGGCGGCAAGACCTTCCGCTACAGCCTGTCCGCAGAATGGGCGCAGCGCGGCGAGCACAGCCAGAGCAAGGCGAACGTCTGGGCGCTGCGTTCCGGCCTCGATCTGTGGTCCAACTTTCAGTATTGCCTGAATGACTACGACGCCAACGGCAATTGCGATATCGGCGACCAGTTCAAGCAGGCCGAACGGCGTACGGCCGGCGGCTTTGCCGCAGCGCAGGTGCGCTACGCCAATTGGGGCGGCTTCGAAGTCGAGAATTCCTTTGGCCTGCAGGGCCGGATCGATCGCCTGAATCCGGTGGGCCTCCATGCGACCAGTGCCCGTCAGACCGTCAGCACGGTGCGCGAGGACCGGGTCACCCAGCGCAGCCTGGGTGTGTGGGCGCAAAACGAGACGCGATGGACCGACTGGTTCCGCTCGGTGCAGGGCATCCGGGCCGACGCCTACGATTTCACGGTGGACAGCAATTTGCCGGCCAATTCCGGCCAGGCCAGCGACCGGATGGTGACGCCCAAGCTGGCACTGATCTTCGGGCCGTGGAAGAAGACCGAGCTTTACCTGAATTACGGTCACGGCTTTCATTCCAACGATGCGCGCGGCACGACGATCAGCGTCGATCCGGTCAGCGGTACGCCACTGGATCGGGTCAAGCCGCTGGTCCGGACAAGCGGCTACGAGCTCGGGGCGCGTTCCGAAATTGGCCAAAATTTCCGCTCGACCGTAGCATTCTGGCAACTCGACGTCGCTTCCGAGCTGCTCTTCGTCGGCGACGCCGGCACCACCGAAGCCTCGCGCCCGTCCCGCCGTTACGGCGTCGAATGGACCAATTTCTACGCGCCGACCGACTGGCTGGCCTTTGACGCAGACCTCGCCTGGTCGCATGCGCGCTTCCGCGATAGCGCGCTGGAAGGCAATTTCATTCCCGGTGCAGTGACTGCGACGGCCAATCTCGGCCTCGCGGTCGATCACCTTGGCCCGTGGTTCGGCGCGCTGCGTCTGCGCTACTTCGGCCCGCGGCCGCTGATCGAGGACAATTCCGTGCATTCCGGCGCCTCGGCGCTGACCAACCTGCGCATTGGCTACCGCTTCGACGCCAAGGCCCTGCTCGCGCTGGATGTTTACAACGTGTTCGACCGCAGGGTGAATGACATCGAATACTGGTAGGACTCGCAGCTGGCCTGCGAAAGCTCGTCGGTGTTCGACCGCCATGTCCATCCGACCGAGCCGCGCAGCCTCCGGGTGACCATTTCACACCGTTTCTGAGCAAGGTGTCCGCAATTACGCTTTGCCGGCGGTGAGCCTTTGGAGTAATCTAACGGGTTTTCCCCAATTGCTGAATGCCAAGGAGAATCCGTGGAAAAGGATCTGCGCGAAGCTGCTCTTGAATACCATCGCTGGCCGACGCCGGGCAAGATTTCTGTCCGTCCGACCAAGGGCCTGACCAACCAGCGCGACCTCGCCCTGGCCTATTCTCCGGGCGTTGCCGCCGCCTGCGACCTGATCGTCGAAGATCCTTCGATGGCCGCCGAAATGACTTCGCGGGCTAATCTGGTCGGCGTGATCACCAACGGCACCGCCGTGCTCGGCCTTGGCAATATCGGTCCGCTGGCCGCCAAGCCGGTCATGGAAGGCAAGGGCTGCCTGTTCAAGAAATTCGCCGGCATCGACGTTTTCGACATCGAACTGGCCGAAAACGACCCGGACAAGCTGATCGACATGATTGCCGCCATGGAGCCGACGCTCGGCGGCATCAACCTGGAAGACATCAAGGCCCCGGAATGCTTCTACATTGAAGAGAAGCTCAAGGAGCGGATGAACATCCCCGTCTTCCACGATGACCAGCACGGCACGGCGATCATTTCTGCCGCCGCGATGTTGAACGGCCTGAAGATCGTCAACAAGAAGATCGACGAGATCAAGGTCGTCTGTTCCGGCGCCGGCGCTGCCGCCATCTCCTGCCTGAACCTGTGGTGCGACCTTGGCGTCAAGCGCGAGAAAATCACCGTTTGCGACTCCAAGGGCGTCATCTACATCGGCCGCCCGGGCCGCATGGATGAGACCAAGGCGCGTTACGCCCAGAATACCGAGCAGCGCACGCTGGCCGACGCGATGGTCGGTGCCGACGTATTCCTCGGCCTGTCTGCGGCCGGTGTCGTCAAGCAGGACATGGTCAAGAGCATGGCTGACAAGCCGATGATCTTCGCGCTGGCCAACCCGACCCCGGAAATCCTGCCCGAACTGGTCAAGGAGGTGCGCTCCGACGCCATCATCGCGACCGGCCGTTCCGATTACGTCAATCAGGTCAATAACGTCCTGTGCTTCCCGTTCATCTTCCGCGGCGCCCTCGATGTCGGTGCGACGCGCATTACCGAAGAGATGAAGATGGCGTCCGTGCGCGCCATCGCTGAGCTGGCCGAAGCCGAAGTAACCGACGAAGTGGCCATGGCCTACCCCGGCCACGACCTGTCCTTCGGTCCGGAATACCTGATTCCCAAGCCCTTCGACCCGCGCCTGATCGTCAAGATCGCGCCGGCCGTCGCACAGGCCGCCATTGACTCCGGCGTCGCCACCCGGCCGATCACCGACTGGGCCGCCTACCGCGCCAAGCTGTCGGAGTTTGTGTACCACACCGGCGTCGGCATGCGCGCCATCTTCCAGGCCGCCCGCCAGGCCAAGGGCAAGCGCATCATCTTCGCCGAGGGCGAGGACGAGCGCGTACTGCGCGCCGCCCAGGTGGTCATCGAGGAAAAGTTTGCCCGTCCGATCCTGATCGGTCGCCCCGGCGTCATCGAGCGTCGTCTGGAAAAGGCCAAGCTGCGTATCCAGCCGGGCGTCGATTTCGACGTCGTCAATCCCGAGTCGGACGAACGTTTCCGCGAGTGCTGGACCGCCTATCACAAGCTGATGTCGCGTCGCGGCGTAACCCCGGCCATCGCCAAGGAAGCGATGCGTCGCAAGCCGACGGTGATTGGTGCCATGCTGCTCAAGCTCGGCTACGCCGATGGCCTGATCTGCGGCATGACTGGCCAGTACAGCCACCATCTTGGCGTGATCCGCGAAATCGTCGGCAAGCGTCATGGCGTCAACACCATGGCCGCGATGAACTATCTGATGCTGCCGGGGCGCTCGCTGTTCATCTGCGACACGCACGTGAACGAGAACCCGAATGCCCAGGAAATCGCCGAAATGACCCTGATGGCTGCCGAGCAGGTCAAACGCTTCGGCATCCATCCCAAGGTCGCCCTGCTCTCGCACTCCAATTTCGGTTCCAGCGGTTCCGAATCGGCCCGCAAGATGGGCGTTGCTGCCGGTCTGGTTTCCGCCATGTCGGCCGGCGAACTGGAAGTTGACGGCGAAATGCACGGCGATGCCGCGCTGGACGAAAATCTTCGTCGCGAAGCCAACCCCGATTCGCCGCTCAAGGGCGAGGCCAACCTGCTGGTCATGCCCAACATCGACGCGGCCAACATCTCCTACAACCTGATCAAGATGACCGGTGGCGAAGGCGTGACCATCGGCCCCATCCTGCTCGGTGCGGATCGCCCGGTGCATGTGCTGACCTCGACGGCGACGGTCCGCCGCCTGGTCAACATGACGGCGCTGGCCGTTGTGGAAGCGATGGAACGCTGATCGGTTCGGCCTGAAAAAAAGGCGCGGCAGGGAAACCTGCCGCGCCTTTTTCATTTTTGGCCTTGTTTCGGGCCGACCGCGCCCCGAAGGAAGTCCCCTTGGGGGATAGCATTTCTCCGGATCGAGGCCCTTACTCGGACAGTGCCGCTAGCAGCTTGCCATGTATGCCGCCGAAGCCGCCGTTGGACATGACCAAGATGTGGTCGCCCGGTTGCGCGGCGATGACGATCTGATCAACCAACCGGGCCAGGTCGTCCTCGACCACGGCACGCTCGCCCATCGGTGCCAGCGCCTCGCGGGCATCCCAGCCGAGATTGCCGGCGTAGCAGAACGCCGCATCGACCTCGCGCAGGCTGTCCGGCAACTGGGATTTCATCGTGCCCAGCTTCATCGTGTTCGAGCGTGGTTCCAGCACGGCCAGGATGCGTGCCTTGCCGACCTTGCGGCGCAGGCCGGCGACGGTCGTCGCGATGGCTGTCGGATGATGGGCGAAGTCGTCGTACACCGTGACGCCGCGCACTTCGCCGCGCACTTCCATGCGCCGTTTGACATTGACGAAGCGCGACAGTGCATCCAGCCCCTGTTCGAGCCGCACGCCGACATGGCGCGCAGCGAGCAGCGCGGCGCAGGCGTTGGCCCGGTTATGCTCGCCGGATAGATTCCAGCGCGTGCGGCCGATCAGGCCCTCGGGTCCGTAGAGCGCCAACTCGCCGCGGGCATCGTCGCCGGTGACGCGATAGCCGGCCGGGTCGTTGAAACGCTCGACCGGCGTCCAGCAGCCGCGCTGCAGCACGCGGTCCAGGCTGGCCTCGGCTGCATTCGAGACGATCAGTCCGGATTGCGGCAAGGTGCGCACCAGGTGGTGGAATTGCGTTTCGATCGCGGCCAGATCGCTGAAAATGTCGGCATGATCGAATTCCAGGTTGTTGAGCACGACAGTGCGCGGCCGGTAATGAACGAACTTGGACCGCTTGTCGCAGAAGGCGGTGTCGTATTCGTCGGCCTCGATCACGAAGAAGGGCGTGTCGCCCAGCCGGGCCGAGACGCCGAAGTTCAGCGGCACGCCGCCGATCAGGAAGCCCGGCGCCATGTTGGCGTCTTCGAGGATCCAGGCCAGCATCGAAGCGGTCGTCGTCTTGCCGTGGGTGCCGGCCACGCCGAGCACCCAGCGCCCCTGCAGCACATGCTCGGCAAGCCACTGCGGCCCGGAGACGTAAGGCAGGCCTTTGTCGAGGATGGCTTCGAGCAGCGGGTTGCCGCGCGAAATGGCGTTGCCGATCACGAAGATGTCCGGCTTGAGCGCCAGCTGGTCGGTGTCGAAGCCCTGGATCAGTTCGATGCCGGCGTCGCGCAGTTGATCGCTCATCGGCGGATAGACGTTGGCGTCGCAGCCGGTGACCTTGTGGCCGGAATCGACCGCGAGTTGGGCAACGCCGCCCATGAAGGTGCCGCAGATGCCGAGAATATGAATGTGCATGTCACAGAGACCCGTTAGAATGGGGGCGATTTTACCTTGATCGAGTCCACCATGACCCGTCATGAACGGCAACGCCCGAGTAGCAGTGCCCGGGCCAGCATCGCCAGCGCCGCCGCCCGCCTGATGGCCGAGGACGGCATTACTGACTATCACCACGCAAAAAAGAAGGCTGCCCGCCAGTTGGGTTTGCCCGAACACGCCGCCTTTCCCGATAACGCCGAGGTCGAGGCCGAGCTGCGCGCCTATCGCCTGCTCTATCAAGGCGAAGACCATGTCGAGCTGATCGCCGCCCTGCGGCACTCCGCGCTCGACTTGCTCGAGCTGCTGGCCGCCTTCAATCCCTATCTGACCGGCTCCGTGCTCGACGGAACGGCCGGTGAGCATTCGCGCATCGACATCCTGCTTTTTGCCGACAGCGCCAAGGAAGTCGAGATCTTCCTGCTCAATCGCGGTATCGATGTCGAGCATGCCGAGCCGCGCAACGATCGGGTCGAGGCTGTGCTGCAAATGGAAACCGATACGGCCGACGCGAACCTGATCGTCCTCGCGCCGCATCTCGAGCGCATAAGCCTGAAACATCGCGACGGGCGCCCGCAGGAACGCGTCCGGGCCGATGCCCTGCGCGCCTTACTAAAGGAATAGACTGGACAAATTGCAGCGAATTACGGCAAACTTGCAGCTATGACGAAGCGAAAAACTGCTTCCAAGCCGGTTGATAAGCCCCGCATCCTGGTGATGCACGGGCCCAATCTGAACCTGCTTGGCACCCGCGAACCGGAACATTACGGCCGGGTAACCCTGTCCGATATCAACATGGCGCTGGCCCGCATGGCCGAGGGCGCCGGTGTTGAACTGGAAACTTTCCAGAGCAACCATGAAGGGGCGCTGATCGAGCGCATTCATGCCGCTCGCGAACAGGGTGTCCGCGCCATCATCATCAATCCGGCGGCCTACACGCATACCAGCGTGGCGCTGCGCGATGCCATCGCGGCGGTGGCGATTCCCTTCGTCGAAGTGCATCTCTCCAACGTGCATGCCCGGGAGCCTTTCCGGCATCACTCGTATTTTTCGGACCTGGCCGTCGGCGTCATCTGCGGGCTGGGTCATCAGGGCTACGTGCTGGCCCTGGAATACCTGCTCAACAAGCTTAATATCGAATAGCCGGCTTCGGCCGGCTGCTTGCGTCCAACGGGCGCAATATAGAAGGAGTCATCCATGGATCTGCGCAAACTCAAGAAACTCATCGATCTCGTTCAGGAATCGGGTATTTCCGAACTGGAAGTGACCGAAGGCGAGGAAAAGGTTCGCATCGCCAAGCATTACGGTGCCGTCGCTGCTGCGCCCCAGCAGTACTACGCTGCACCGGCGCCGATGGCCGCGCCTGGCGCCCCGGTCGTCTCGTCGGTCAATCTCGACGACGAAGATGAACTGCCGGAAGGCCATATCGTCAAATCGCCGATGGTCGGCACCTTCTATCGCTCCCCGTCGCCCGGCGCCGATGCCTTCGTGCAAATCGGCCAGAGCGTCAAGCAGGGCGAAACGCTGTGCATCATCGAGGCGATGAAGCTGCTTAACGAAATCGAAGCCGACGCTTCCGGCGTGGTCAAGGCCATCCTGCTCGAGAACGGCGATGCCGTCGAATTCGGCGAGCCGCTGTTCGTGATCGGCTGATATGGCCATGTTCGAAAAGGTTCTTATCGCCAACCGCGGCGAAATTGCCCTGCGTATTCAGCGCGCCTGCCGCGAATTGGGCATCAAGACCGTGGTTGTCCATTCCGAGGCCGACCGCGATGCCAAATACGTCAAGCTGGCCGACGAGTCGGTCTGTATCGGACCGCCGTCCTCGACGCTAAGCTATCTGAACGTTCCGGCCATCATTTCTGCCGCGGAAGTGACCGATGCCCAGGCAATTCACCCGGGCTACGGCTTCCTCTCCGAAAATGCCGATTTTGCCGAACGCGTCGAAACCTCGGGCTTCGTCTTCATCGGCCCCAAGGCCGAAACCATCCGCTTGATGGGCGACAAGGTGTCGGCCAAGAACGCCATGAAGGCGGCTATGGTGCCCTGCGTGCCGGGTTCCGACGGCGAACTGCCGGATGATCCCAAGGAGGTCGTCAAGATTGCCCGCGCCGTCGGTTATCCGGTGATCATTAAGGCGGCCGGTGGCGGCGGCGGGCGGGGCATGCGCGTTGTGCATACCGAGGCCGCGCTGGTCAACGCAGTGCAGATGACCAAGCAGGAGGCCGGCAGTTTCTTCGGTAATCCTGCGGTTTACATGGAAAAATACCTGGAAAACCCACGTCACGTGGAAATCCAGGTGCTGGCTGACCAGCATGGCAGCGCCATTTACCTCGGTGAGCGTGACTGCTCGATGCAGCGTCGTCACCAGAAGGTCATCGAAGAAGCGCCGGCGCCGCATATCCCGGCCCGCCTGATCGGGCGCATCGGCGAACGCTGTGCCGAAGCTTGTCGCAAGATCGGTTATCGCGGTGCAGGCACGTTCGAATTTCTCTATGAAAACGGCGAGTTCTATTTCATTGAAATGAACACCCGCGTCCAGGTCGAACATCCGGTCACCGAGATGATCACTGGCGTCGATATCGTCCAGGAGCAGATTCGCGTCGCTACCGGCGAGAAGCTGCGCTACAAAAAGAAGGACATCACACTGCGCGGCCATTCGATCGAATGCCGTATCAACGCCGAAGATCCCTTCACCTTCGTCCCCTGTCCGGGAAAGATCGAGTTTTATCACCCGCCAGGCGGCCCCGGCATCCGTGTCGATACGCACATCTACCAGGGCTACACGGTGCCGTCGCATTACGATTCCATGGTCGCCAAGGTCATTGCCTATGGTGACACCCGCGATCAGGCAATCCGCCGCATGCGCATCGCGCTGTCCGAAATGAGCATCCAGGGCATCAAGACCAATATCCCGCTGCATCAGGAACTGATGCAGGACGCCCGTTTCATCGAAGGCGGTACCAGCATTCACTATCTCGAACAGAAACTCGCCGACAAGGGCGAAGTGAAGCTGTAACCGATGAGCTGGCAAAGTGTCAGTTTCCTGACCGACGCGGCGCATGCCGAGCCGATGTGTGACGCGTTACTGGAGGCGGGCGCGCTGTCGGCCAGCATCGAGGATGCCGATGCCGGCACGCCGGACGAGCAGCCGCAGTTCGGCGAGCCGGGTTCGGTGGCAACACCGGGGTGGACGCATTCGCGCGTCGTCGTGCTGCTTGAACCGGATGCCGCGATTGACGCGGTACTCGGCGAAGCGGCGTCAGCAATCGGTTTGTCCGGCATTCCGGCCTACACGGTGGACACCGTCGAGGAGCAGAACTGGGTGCAGCTGACCCAGTCGCAGTTCGACCCGATCCGCGTTTCCGAGCGGCTGTGGATCGTGCCTTCCTGGCACGAAACGCCCGATCCGGCGGCGATCAACCTGATTCTCGATCCCGGCATGGCCTTCGGTACCGGTTCTCACCCGACCACCCGGCTTTGCCTGGAATGGCTGGAGCGGAACGTTTCCGAGGGCTGCGCGCTGCTCGATTACGGCTGCGGTTCAGGTATCTTGGCCATCGCCGCGGCACGTCTGGGCGCCGGCCATGTCGCCGGGGTCGATATCGATCCGCAGGCCGTCGAGGCGGCCCGCGCCAATGCCGAGCGCAACGGTGTGACAGCGCTGTTTGCCGACTCGGCGGAACCGGTCGCCGGCGAGTATGATGTCGTCGTGGCCAATATCCTGTCCAATCCGTTGCGTGTTCTCGCCCCAGCCATCTGTGCGCATGTCCGCCCGGGTGGCCGGCTCGCCTTGTCCGGCATTCTGCGTGAGCAGATCGACGAGATCATCGCCATCTACGCCCAATGGATTCCGCTGCAGGTGGCAGATACGCGCGAGGACTGGGTATGTCTGGCGGGTCTCAAGCCCTGATGCGGACGCGTTGCCCGGCATGTGGCACGGTCTTCCGTGTGACATCCGAGCAACTGCGACGCAAGGCCGGCAAGGTCCGCTGCGGGCATTGCCAATCGGTATTCAACGCCTTTGACGAATGGCAGGCTGATCCGCTTGAACCGGCGATCGACACGCCGGCAACCGACGCCGATCTGTCATCGGCAGTGGATCACCCCGCGACCGGCGAGGCTGATGTCGCCCAGGCGGCGGCAGAAGCCGATGTCGAGTCCCTCGACCACGCCGAAGAATGCCTGGAAGGTTCATCACCGGATGTCGCCGAACAGCCCGAAGACTGGGTTCCCGAAGACGACATGTCGGTCGAAGTCGACGAGCCGGTCGTTCTTCTCCATGATGCCGATCCTGACCCGCTGGCCGCTATCGACGTCGAGGCAGGACAGGAGCAGGTGCCTGAAACTGAGTCCGTGTCCGAGTCTGAGTCCGTATCGGCGGTCGATGAGGTGATGGCTGAAACGCCTGAAGAATCGACCCTGGCCGCTCGTGAGGCCGGTCTCGTTGCCGCACGTGACCTGAGCGATACCTCCGCCTACAACCGCTGGGCGGCCGGAACCCTGGCTGGCAATGGCCTGGGCGGTTTTGGCGGCGAGCCGCCCCGGCGCGCCGTCTGGCCTTTCGTGCTGGTGGCGGTTGTGCTGTTGATTGTGCTGCTCGGGCAATTGTTTTACTACTTCCGGACCGAAATTGTCCTGCGCCTGCCCGATACGGTGGCGATCTACGAACTGGCCGGGGCGGATATCCCGCTGCCGCGCAATCCGGCGCTGGTTTCCATCGAAACCTCGGATCTGCAGTCGGACAACGCCCGCGGCCTGTTTGTCCTGCAGGCCACCCTGAAGAATGGCGCAGCTTACCCGCAGGCCTGGCCGGCGCTTGAGTTGAGCCTGACCGATACCAACGATTCCGTCGTGTCCCGGCGGGTTATGTACGCTGCCGAATATCTGCCGCCCGGCACCGCTTCCGATTCTTTCCCCGCCAATGGCGAAGTTGCCGTCAAGTTGTGGATCGAGACCAAGGAAGCCGGTGCCTCGGGCTATCGCCTTTACATCTTTTACCCCTGATTCCTCATGACAACACTGATTTGCGGTTCCCTGGCCTTTGACAACATCATGGTCTTCCCGGACCGTTTCAAGAACCACATCCTGCCCGAGCAGATTCACATCCTGAACGTTGCTTTCCTGGTTCCCGAGATGCGTCGCGAGTTCGGCGGCTGTGCTGGCAACATCGCCTACAACCTGATGCTGCTGGGTGGCGAGCCGATGATCATGGCCACCGTCGGCGACGATGCGGCGCCCTATCTCGACCGCCTCGACAAGCTTGGGCTGCCGCGTGCCCATGTCCGTCAGATCAACGGCAGCTTTACCGCCCAGGCCTTCATTACGACCGATCTCGACGACAATCAGATCACGGCTTTCCACCCGGGGGCGATGAGCTTTTCGCACCTCAACAAGGTGGCCAGCGCCGGGGCGAAGCTCGGCATCGTCGCACCGGATGGCCGCGAAGGCATGATGCAGCACGCACGCGACTTTGCTGAAGCCGGTGTGCCCTTCATCTTCGATCCGGGTCAGGGCCTGCCGATGTTCAACGGCGACGAACTGATGGACTTCATGCGCCTGGCGGATTACGCCTGCTTCAACGACTACGAGGCCAAGCTCCTGTGCGACCGGACGGGCCGCAGCCTGGAGCAGCTGGCCGGCGAAGTGGAGGCGCTGATCGTCACCCGCGGTGGCGAAGGTTCCGAAATCTACGCTGGTCAGCGCTACGACATTCCCTGCGTTGCCGCCGACGACATTGTCGATCCGACCGGTTGCGGCGATGCCTATCGCTCGGGCTTGCTGTACGGCATCGCCAATGGCCTGGACTGGGCGACGACCGGCCGGCTGGCGGCGGTGATGGGCTCGATCAAGATCGCCCATCGCGGCGGCCAGAATCACCAGCCGAGCCGCGAGGAGATCGCCGAGCGTTACCGCAAGGAATTCGGCGCAGCCCCGTGGTAGTGAAACATCGCCGTCATCTTCGGGCAAAGCGCACGTAACACACGTCATCCATATTGTTCTCCACGAAGACATGGAGAAAAATATGGAAAACATCCACAAGGCTGCCGGACGCAGCCGTCCCGAAAAAAAGAGCCTGGCGGTGGGTTTTGCCCGCAGCCAGAGCGACATTCTTGATGCCCAGCGCCTGCGTTACCGCGTGTTCGCGGGTGAAATGGGCGCCAACCTGCCGAGCCGCACGCCGGGCGTCGATCACGACATCTACGATCCGTACTGCCAACACCTCGTCGTGCGCGATACGCAGAGCGGCGAAATCGTCGGCACCTATCGCATCCTGACGCCGGAAAACGCCCGTCAGGTCGGCTACTACTCGGAAAACGAATTCGATCTGACCCGCTTGCAGCACCTGCGTTCGCGCCTGGTCGAAATCGGCCGTTCCTGTGTTCATCCGGACTACCGCACCGGTGCGACGATCACCCTGCTGTGGTCCGGCCTCGCCCAGTTCATGATCGAGAACTGCTACGACTACCTGATGGGTTGCGCCTCGATCAGCATGGCCGATGGCGGTCATGCCGCGGCCAGCTTGTATAATCGACTGGCTGCCGATCACCTCGGGCCGCAGGAATATCGTGTTTTCCCGCGTTGTCCGCTGCCCCTGGCTGCCCTGCAGCAGGATCGTCCGGCCGAAGTGCCGCCGCTGATCAAGGGTTACCTGCGCGCCGGGGCCTGGATCTGCGGCGAACCGGCCTGGGATCCCGATTTCAACACCGCCGACCTGCCGATCCTGATGCCAATGGCCAAGGTTTCCGGCCGTTACGCCAAGCACTACCTGGGACAAGAAGCCTGAACCAAACCAATCTAGCGATTCGCGCCTTCCGGATTTGCCGCATCGCCCTGCTGGTCATCAGCGGGGCGCTCTGCTCGCTGTGCGTTCTGCCGCTCTGCGACGACCGTCGACGCCTGGCCCTCAAGGCCAGCTGGTCGGCCGCCCTGCTCGACGCGCTCGGTGTCGAAGTCGAGGCCGATCTGACGCATGCGGTGCCCGGCGCATTGCTGGTCGCCAACCACATCTCGTGGATTGACATCTACGTGATCAACGCCGTCCTGCCTGCCGCTTTCGTCTCGAAGGAGGAAGTCAGGCACTGGCCGCTGATCGGCTGGCTGGCGGCTAAGAACGATACGATCTTCTTGCGCCGCGGCAGCCGCGGGCACGCCAAAATCATCAACCAGCAGGTTGCAGATGTGTTGGCCCTGGGCAAGCATGTCGCGGTTTTTCCCGAGGGGACGACCAGCGATGGCCGCAGCCTGCTGCATTTCCACGCCGCGCTGATCCAGCCGGCACTGGTCGCTGGCCGGCCGGTGTTGCCGGTGGCGGTTTCCTACTGGGAACTGGATGGCCAGCGCAGCCTGGCGCCCCGCTACGACGGCGATATTTCGCTCGGTCAATGCGCGCGGGCGATTATCGGTCGCCGGCGCATCATCGCCCGCCTGGTGACGACTCCCTTGCGGGGACTGAATGGCGAGGACCGCAAGCAGGTGGCGGCCGAGGCGCGCGAAGCTATCGCTTTGGCGGCAAGGCTTCCGTTGGCGAGCAATCCACCTGAAACACCTGACGGTCTTCTAGCCGGACAGCGGTCAGATGTCCTCCCCACAGGCAACCCGAGTCGAGTGCCAGCAGATTCGGCGTGATTTTCAGGCCGAGCGCCGACCAGTGGCCGGTGACCAGCACGGCATCGGCGCTTTTCCTGTCCGGTAGGTCGAACCACGGTAGATGACCAGCCGGGGCATTGGCCAGCTTGCCCTTGACCTTGAATTCCATCGTGCCATCTAGGCTGCAGAAACGCATCCGGGTCATCGCATTGACGATAACGCGCAGCCTTGGCCAGCCGGTGAGGTCATCGGACCAGCCGGCTGGCTCGCTGCCCCACAGGTTCTGGATGAATTTTCGGAAGTCGGGGCCTTGCAGGGCGGCTTCGACCTCGCGGGCCAGTTCGCGGGCGCGAGCAGGTGTCCATTGCGGCAGCAGGCCGGCGTGGACCAGGCAATACTCGCCCTCGGTGTGGCAGAGCGGCTGCTGACGCAGCCAGTCGAGGAGTTCATCGCAATCCGCTGCGTCGAGGATTTCCTGCAGCGTGTCGTCCTTGCCGCGATACTTTGCACCACCTTCGGCGACCATCAGCAGGTAGAGATCGTGGTTGCCGAGCACGGTTAGCGCGGCCGGTCCGAGGGATTTGATCAGGCGCAGGGTTTCCAGTGATTTCGGGCCGCGATTGACCAGGTCGCCGACCAGCCATAAGCGGTCATTGGCCGAATCGAAAGCGCAATGATCCAGAAGCCGCTGCAGCGAGTCGTAACAGCCCTGGATGTCGCCGATCGCATAGGTGGCCATGAATGCTACGGTCGCCCCAAAAAAATCGCCAAAATCAGAAAAGGCGCCCGGTGACCATCACTCGACGGTAACCGACTTGGCGAGATTTCGCGGCTTGTAGCTACGGCCGGCCGTAGTCACGGCCTTAACCTGCCTCTGGCAGGTTAGCCTGCGCTGCAAACCGCGAGTCTGTGCTTGGTTAATCGTCATCACTCGACGGTAACCGACTTGGCGAGATTTCGCGGCTTGTCCACATCGGTGCCTTTGACCAGTGCTGCATGGTAGGACAGCAACTGCAGCGGTATGACATGCAGGATCGGCGACAGTTCGCCGTAGTGTTCCGGCAGGCGCAGGATGTGCACGCCTTCCGATTCCTGGATTTCCGAATCGGCGTCGGCGAAGACGTAGAGCTCGCCGCCGCGGGCCTGGACTTCGCGGAGGTTGGACTTCAGCTTATCGAGCAACACGTCGTTCGGGGCCACCGAGATGACCGGCATGTTGGCGTCGACCAGGGCCAGCGGGCCGTGCTTCAGTTCGCCGGCCGGATAGGCTTCGGCGTGGATGTAGGAAATTTCCTTGAGTTTCAGCGCCCCTTCGAGGGCGATCGGGTAGTGCCGGCCGCGTCCGAGGAACAGTGCATGCTGCTTGTCGGCGAAGCGCTTGGCCCAGGTTTCGATTTCCGGTTCGAGTTCGAGCACCTTGTTGACGGCGACCGGCAGGTGGCGCAATTGCTCGATGAAGGCGGATTCCTGTTCCGCCGACAGCCGGCCCTTGACCTTGGCCATGACCAAGGTCAGCAGGAACAGCGCGGCGAGCTGGGTGGTGAAGGCCTTGGTCGACGCGACGCCGATTTCCGGGCCGGCGCGGGTGATGAAGCGCAGCGCGCATTCGCGGACGATGGCTGATTCCGGTACGTTACAGATGGCCAGCGTCTTGCCCTGGCACAGTTCCTTGGCGTGACGCAGCGCCGCCAGCGTGTCGGCTGTTTCGCCGGACTGGGAGATGGCGACGACCAGCTGGCGTGGATTGGCGACCGAGGTGCGGTAGCGGTATTCGCTGGCGATTTCGACCGTGCACGGCACGCCGGCAATGGCTTCAAGCCAGTAGCGGGCGGTGTAGCCGGAATGGCTGCTGGTGCCGCAGGCGAGGATGAGGATATGGTCGACATCGGCCAGCAAGTTGCCGGCTTCGGCGCCGAAAATGCCGGGTTGAATGGTTTTGCTGCCGCCGACGATTTCCAGTGTGTTGGCCAGAGCTTCCGGCTGCTCGAAGATTTCCTTCTGCATGTAGTGCCGGTAGGTGCCTAGTTCGACGGCCGCGGCGGACAGCTGCGAGACATGCACCGGGCGCTCGACCGGTGCGCCGTCGAGGCGGGTGATCTTGACGGAATCGGCGGTCAGCTCTGCAATGTCGCCGTTTTCCAGGTAGACCATGTTGCGGGTGACCTGCAACAGCGCGGAGGCGTCGGAGGCGGCATAGTTGCCGGTGTCGGAAACGCCGAGCAGCAGCGGCGAGCCTTCGCGGGCGACGACGACCTTGCCTGGCTGGGTATGGTCGATGACGGCGATGGCGTAGGCGCCGACCAGGCGCTGGCAGGCCATCCGGACGGCCTTGAAGAGGTCCGGCTCGCAGCGCAGCGTGGCCTGGATCAGGTGGGCGATACTCTCGGTGTCGGTATCCGAGGTAAAGACGTAGCCCTGGGCACTCAGTTCATGGCGCAGGAACTCGTAGTTTTCGATGATGCCGTTGTGGACGACGGCGATATCGCCCGAGACGTGTGGGTGGGCATTGCGTTCGCAGGGCACGCCGTGCGTCGCCCAGCGGGTGTGGGCGATGCCGGTGACGGCGCTGGTGCTCGCCGAGGCGGCTTCCAGTTCGGCCACACGACCGACCGAGCGGACGCGCTCGATGGCGCCGTTGCCGATGACCGCCAGCCCGGCCGAGTCATAGCCACGGTATTCGAGCTTCTTCAGCCCTTCGACGAGGACGGGGACGATATTGCTGCCGGCTGCTGCCGCGACGATGCCACACATGACGAGTCCTTAAACCTTGTAGTAATCGCGATACCACGCGACGAATCTGCCGACGCCATCCTCGACGCTGGTGCCCGGGACAAAACCGACCCAATCGTTGAGCAGGTCGGTGTTGGCGTAAGTCGCTGGCACGTCGCCATCCTGAAGCGGCAGCAGGCGTTTTTCCGCCTTCATGCCCAGCGCGTTTTCAATGGCGCCGATGAAGTCGAGCAACTGTACCGGGTTATTGTTACCGATATTGAACACCCGGTAAGGGACGTTGCTGGTTGCCGGGTCGGCGGCAAGCGCGTCGTAGGCTGGGTTGGCCACGGCGCTGCGGTCCATGACGCGGATGACGCCCTCGACGATGTCGTCGATGTAGGTGAAGTCGCGCTGCATGTTGCCGTGGTTGAAGACGTCGATCGGCCGGCCTTCGAGGATGGCCTTGGTGAACAGGAAGAGCGCCATATCCGGGCGGCCCCACGGGCCATAGACCGTGAAGAAGCGCAGGCCGGTCGTCGGCAGGCCGTAGAGGTGGCTGTAGGTGTGGGCCATCAACTCATTGGCCTTCTTGGTCGCGGCGTAGAGGCTGACCGGATGGTCGACGCTGTCGTGTTCCGAGAAGGGCATCTTGGTGTTGCCGCCATAGACGCTGGAGCTCGAGGCATAGACCAGGTGCTGCACCTGGTGGTGGCGGCAGCCTTCGAGAATGTTGATGAATCCGACCAGGTTGCTGTCGACGTAGGCGTGCGGGTTCTGGATCGAATAGCGGACGCCGGCCTGGGCGGCAAGGTGGATGACCTTGTCGAATTTCTCGTCGGCAAACAGCTTTTCCATGCCGGCCCGGTCGGCGACGTCGAGCTTGACGAAGCGGAAGCCGGGCAGCGCCGTCAGGCGCTTCAGCCGATTTTCCTTCAGCGACACTTCGTAGTAGTCGTTCATGTTGTCGAGACCGACCACTTCGTCACCGCGGGCGAGGAGGCGGAGCGAGGCGGTCATGCCGATGAATCCGGCGGCGCCGGTCACAAGAATTTTCACGAAATCACCTTGGGAAAAGAGTCGTGCGATTTTAACGCAGTGCCGGCCTTGCGTCCCGTTTTACAAGCATCCTGGCATATTCCATGGATACTTCCGCCGCTGTCGGCAGGGTCAGTGCCAAAGGTGGCGTAGGGCAACGGCTTTGGCATGGCGGGCATTTATAATGGTGGCTTCCAATGAGCTGATTTTATCTGCCGATGCGCTATCTGATCGTGAAAACTTCCTCGTTCGGCAGCATCTACGGATGTCTGTACGCCTGATGGCGCGTCTGGCCTATTCGCTGCTGCTTTACCTGATCACGCCGTTGATCTGGCTGCGTCTGCTCTGGCGTGGCCGCAGGCAACCCGAGTATCTGCACAACCTCGGCGAGCGCTATGGTTTTTATCGACAGGCTGCACCGGAAAAACTGATCTGGGTGCATGCCGTCTCGGTCGGCGAAACACGTGCCGCACAGCCCTTGATCGAGGGGCTGCGCTCGCGCTGGCCGGAGCATCGCATCCTGCTCACCGGAATGACACCAACCGGCCGGGCTGCTGGCCGCGAGGTCTATGGTGACGGGGTGATTCAGGCCTATCTGCCCTACGATTATCCGGGCGCGGTTGAGCGCTTTTTCAGGCATTTTTCACCAGACTTTGGCGTGCTAATGGAAACCGAGGTGTGGCCCAATCTGCTTGCTGCCGCAAAGGGTCAAGGTGTGCCCGTGGTTCTTGCCAATGCCCGGTTGTCGGCCCGTTCGGCTCGTGGTTATGGGCGCTTCTCGGCGCTGCTCGGGCCGGCTTTTGCCTCGCTGGCCGGGGTCGCAGCGCAGACGGCGGGCGATGCCGTGCGCCTCGCCGGGCTGGGTGTCAGAAGTGTCGAGATCTGCGGCAATCTGAAATTCGATGTGACTCCCCCGGCGGACAAGATCGCGCTCGGGCAGGCGTGGCGCGCGGCGATCGGGGAACGGCCGGTCTGGCTGGCGGCGAGCACGCGTGAGGGCGAGGAGCCGCTGGTGCTGGAGGCCTGGCGCCGCAATGCCGTGCAGGATGCCTTGCTGGTCCTGGTGCCGCGTCACCCGCAGCGCTTCGATGCGGTGGCCTCCTTGCTGCAACAGGAGGGCTGGCGCTTTGCGAAGCGTAGCGCCGGCCTGCCGGCTGCCGACACAGAGGTCTGGCTGGGCGACAGTATGGGCGAGATGGTGGCATATTACACGCTGGCCGATCTGGCTTTCATTGGCGGTAGCCTGTTGCCGTTGGGCGGGCAGAACCTGATCGAGGCGGCGGCTTGCGGTTGTCCGGTGCTGGTCGGGCCGCACACCTTCAATTTCCAGCAGGCCACCGAAGATGCGATCGCCAGCGGAGCGGCACAGCGCATTGACGGCCCGGAAATGCTGAATGCTACGGTCGCCCGTCTTTTTGGGTCAAAACCGGAATTGGCGGCAATGCGCCTGGCGGCCGGCGAATTCGCGCGCGCCCATCAAGGCGCCACGGGGCGGATGCTGGCGCTTATTGAGCGGTGGACGGGTCGAGCAGCGCATTGATCTGGGCGACATCGTCTTCGCCCAGCGCGCCGGTGGCCGCCTTCAGGCGCAGTTGCGCCATCAGCGTATCGAGCGTGGCCTTGGCCAGGTCGCGGCGGGTGACATAGACCTGGTTTTCGGCGTTCAGCACGTCGATGTTGATGCGCACGCCGACTTCGTAGCCCAGCTTGTTCGATTCGAGGGCCGACTGCGACGAAACCAGCGCTGCCTTCAAGGCCTTGACCTGGGCCAGACCGTTGGTGACGCCGAGATAATATTGGCGGGCCGACAGGGCCGCTCCGCGACGGGCGGCGTCGAGGCCGGACTGGGCGGCATTGCGGTTGGCGGCTGCTTCGCGCTGGCGCGACACGGTCAGGCCGCCCTGGAAGAGCGGGATGTTGAGCTGGACACCGATGTTGGTGAAATCGGTGTCGGCGAGGCCGATGGTCGAAGCAAAGGACTTCGAGTAACCGTGGTTGGCGACCAGGTCGACCGTCGGATAATGACCGGCCCGCTGCTTGTCCATTTCGCGGGCGGCGATGTCGGCGGTGGCCTGCTGCACCTGGACGGCAATGCTGTCCTTCTCGGCGGCGGCGACCCACTGGTTCATATCGCTCGGCTGCGGTGTCGTCAGCGCCGCATCCTTGCGCGTCGTGGCCAGCGGGCCGGCGGGCTTGCCGATGATCGCGGCCAGCGCGTGCTGCCTGACTTCGAGATCACTCTCGGCGGCGATTTCCTGGGCCTGCGCCAGGTCGTAACGCGCCTGTGCTTCGTGGGAGTCGGTGATGGTCGCGGTGCCGACTTCGAAATTTTTCTTGGCCGATTCGAGCTGCTGGCCAATGGCGGCCTTGTTGGCACGCACGGCCGTCAGGTTCTCGATGGCGTAGATCACGTCGAAATAGGCCTGCGAGACGCGCAGGATCAGATCCTGCCGGGCCTGCACGAAATTGGCCTCGGCCTGGGCGACCTGCATTTTCGACTGGTCGTAGGAAACCCAGTTCTGCCAGCGGAACAGCGGCTGGGAGAGGGTCAGCTGGTAGCCGTTGGAGTTGTAGTTCGGCTTGGTGATCGTCGGCCCATTGTGCGCGGAAATTTCGGTCTGGTTCCAGACCGTGTTGCCGGACAGCGTCAGGCTGGGCAGCAAACCGGCGCGTGCCTGCGGCGTCTTCTCGCGGCCGGCATCAAGCGTTGCACGGGCGGCGGCAAAGGTCGGATCGTTGTTCTGCGCTTCGCGGTAAACCTGCATCAGGTCGGCCGCGAAGAGCGGGGAAGCGAACAGGGGGGAGACGATCAGCCAGGCGAGTTTTTTCATGCCATCCTCAATAACGACGCATGCTCGGGTCGACTTCGCCGGCCCAGGCCTCGACGCCGCCCATCAGGTTGTAAACGGCGCCATAACCCTTGCGCTCCAGGAACATCGCCACCTGCATGCTGCGTCCGCCGTGATGGCAGATCACCACGACCTCACGCTCCGGATCGATTTCCTCGCAGCGCATCGGGACCACGTGCATGGGGATGTGCTGCGAGCCTGCCAGTTGGCAGAGTTCGATTTCCCAGGGTTCGCGCACATCGAGCAGGATAGGGTTTGGCCGGGATTCGTCGGCCAGCCATTCGGCAAGTTGTTGGGCGCGAACCTGTTTCATCAGAAGGTGAAGCTGGACTTGGTCTCGGCGCCGTCGAGTGGCGGGATGACGGTTTCGAACAGGTTGACGGTGTTGTAGATGCCTTCGCCGGTGCAGGTGATCAGCTGGGCTTCCATGACAGGTGCTTCGCCGACGACGACGGCCAGGCGGCCACCGACGCGCAACTGCTTGAGCAGGGCAGCGGGCACGACTGGCAGGGCGCCGGAAACCACGATGGCGTCGTACGGGCCGCGCTGCGACCAGCCTTCGGCGCCATTGCCGACTTCGACGCTGACGTTGGCAACGCCGTCGCGCTCGAGGTTGGCCTTGGCCATGGCCGCCAGTTCCGGGCGGATCTCGATGGTGACCACGTGCTCGGCGCGGGCGGCCAGCAGGGCGGCCATGTAGCCGCTGCCAGTGCCGATTTCGAGAACCTTGTCGGTTTTCTGGAGAACCAGCTCCTGCAACATCTTGGCTTCGATCTTGGGGGCCAGCATGACCTGCCCGCCGCCAAGCGGGATTTCCATGTCGGCGAAAGCCAGGTTGCGATAAGCCGGGGGGGTGAAGTCTTCGCGCTTGACGACGAAGAGCAGATCAAGAACCTGCGGATCCAGAACCTCCCAGGGCCGGATCTGTTGTTCGATCATGTTGAAGCGCGCTTGCTCGATGTTCATTGGGGTCTCCGCAGGCATAATATTAGCACAAGCTAATATATTGATTCCGACAAATCAAAATTATACCTGACTCTCCTTTTCCAGCCTGCGCAAACCGTGGCGCAGCAGGTCCATGTGAATTTGCAGATAGAGTCGGGGGTTGCTCTCGCCACCCTGGCAGCAACTCATCGAATGGCGCCAGATCAGCAGCATCAGGATCGGGGCTATGACCACGTCGATGGTCGTTTCGACGTCCATCGCACGGAATTCGCCACTCTCCGTGCCGCGCTTCAGGGCAAATCCGACCAGGGCGCGGCCACGGCTGATGACATTTTCGTAATAGAAGCGTGCCAGTTCCGGAAAGTTCCGCGCCTCGGCGACGATCAGTTTTGGAATGCCGGCATAGGCCGTCTGGCCGATCTTGTCCCACCAGTTGTCCAGCAGCTTTTCGAGCAAGTCGAAGCTGCAGCCGACGTGGTGGGCGGCGATTGCCTCGCCTTCCTCGATGACCGGAATGATGCCTTCCCGGATTACCGCCTTGAACAGTGCTTCCTTGTTCTCGTAATAGAGATACAAGGTGCCCTTCGAGACATTGGCCCTCGCCGCGACGTCTTCTAGGCGCGTGGCGGCGAATCCCTTCTCGACGAAGAGATCGAGCGCAGCGGCGAGCAGCTCCGAAGGTCGGGCTTCCTTGCGGCGTCTACGGGGGGCGGGAATGGCTGGCATTGGTAACTTAATGACTTGTTGGTCATTAAGTTACCACCGTGCCGGCATTCAGGTCAACGACCTTCCTTGATCAGGCGACCACCGGCAGGCTGGATCGGCCGGGCGTTATTCTTGTACAGGCGGCTGAAGATGTTGATCTGATCCTGCGAAACCTGTACCGGCTGCTTCATGACCAGCCACAGCACGCCTTCCGAACAGGGCGGTGTGGTCAGCGAACCCATGTAGGTGTAGTAGTTGCGCGTGGCCGGCAGCAGGGTGTTCAGGTCGACCAGCGTCGTCGGCGGTGCGACCGGCTGGTTTTTCTCCAGCGGCATGTTGTTCCACAGCGTCTGGATGAAGGGGTTCTCGGTGCCGCGTTCGAGCAGCACGGCGACGACCGCGAGTTGCCCGTCATCGGACTTGTGCACCAGATGGACGACCATGTCGAAGCGCTGGCCATTGACCTTTTCTTCGGACGGACGGTGGAAGTGGAACTGGACCAGTTCATAGGTCTTGCCGGTCAGCGAAATCGAACTTTCGCCGATTTCGACCTGGATGGTGTGGCCGTTGTCGACGATGCGGAAGGTCGACGGACGGTAGGCGAACTTGATCGGCTCCAGGTCCACCTTGATGCCATCCTTGATGTCGATCGGCGACTGGCGTTCGCCAATGGCGCAGGTCTTGTTTTTCGGATCGAGTTTGGCCCAGTTCTCGGGGCCGCCGACGCCCTCGTAGTCCCAGTGGATGTGAGCGTGCTGCAGCGCCGGTTCGGCATGTGCAAGTTCCAGCATGTAGCCTTCGGAACGGGCGGGCTTCTTTGCTTTTGGTGTCGGCGCCGGCGTGGTGTGGACGATGTAGGTTGCCGGTTTGCTCGGCACTGCTTCCTTGGCGGGAACTGGCGCAGGGGGCGGGGGCGACGTCTTCGCGCCTTCCATGGCCGCCTTCAGGTTGGGCTTGATCGACGGGATTGCAGCATGCTCGGCGTCCTTGGCCGGGACATCGGCCGTCTTGATGGCAGCCGGCTTTTCACCCTTGGCCAATTCCTTCTTGAGCAAGGCTTCGTTGGCGACCTTCAGTTGGCCGGCGGCCTCGTTGGCCTTCTGGGCGATTTCGTTGATGCCCTCTTTGGGCGGGCGGCAGACTTCGCGCAGCACCTTGTCGTCGAGCGTGCCGGTACGTACCGGCAGGTCGGCACCTTTGAGGTCTTCCTCGCGGACGATTTCGGTGTCGCTCTTCTTGAAAATGCGCTTGATGGTGTTGGCGTTGCGCGTCGTGCAGTCGTAGCGGGTGATTGCTTCGATGACTTTATAGGGGGCGCCGGTCTTGCCGTCGGTCAGCTCCTTGTCCAGAACGACGCGGCCCTGGGCCTGAACGGTATTGCCTTCGCGCTTGAGGCTGGTGCGGTCGATTTCGATGCGCTTGCCGGGCTCGGACGAGATGGTCTGCCAGGTCGGCGCGGCCGAAACGGTCCATGGCAAGGCGGCCAGCAGGCTGGCGATGATCAGGTGGCGCATCTTGGTTCCCTTATTTTTCCTTGGATTTCCGCGGCTTGTCGACGATATTTCGGCCAAATTCTACAAATCTTGAGCGCGGTTTGTCATTCCTTGCATTTTGCCTGTATTTCCAGTAACTTGCGACCCACTCGTTAGGGGTGCCGGCGAATTGTCCGGCTGAGAAATACCCTTCGAACCTGACCGGGTCATGCCGTCGTAGGGAAACGAACTCTGCCGTTGGAACCAGATCGCTCCTTGCCCGTCTTACCTGATGCAATTACGCACGGAGCCACAATGAACGTCAAAGAACAATTCCTCGCCGCCAATGCCCACGTCGACGAGGCTGCAGTCCAGCCGCTGCCCAATTCCCGCAAGATCTACGTCGAAGGCTCCCGCCCTGATATTCAGGTGCCGATGCGCGAAATCTCGCAGGACGACACGCCGACGGCCTTTGGCGGCGAGAAAAATCCGCCGATCTATGTGTATGACTGCTCCGGGCCGTATTCCGACCCGGCCGCCAAGATCGACATCCGGTCCGGCCTGCCGGCGCTGCGTGCCCAGTGGATCGCCGAGCGCGGCGATGTCGAGGCGCTGCCCGACCTGAGTTCCGAATTCGGCCGTGCCCGTGCCGCCGACCCGGCGCTCGACGAGTTGCGCTTCCCCGGCCTGCACCGCAAGCCGCTGCGCGCCAAGGCCGGTGCCAATGTCTCGCAGATGCACTACGCCCGTAAAGGCATCATCACGCCGGAGATGGAATACGTCGCTATCCGCGAAAACCTCAACCGTCGCGCCTACATCGAATCGCTGCGGGCGACCGGCAAAATGGGCCAGAAGATGGCCGACATCCTCGGTCGTCAGCATAAAGGCCAGGACTTCGGCGCCAGCATTCCGGAAGAAATCACCCCGGAATTCGTTCGTAGCGAAATCGCCCGCGGCCGCGCCATCATCCCGAACAACATCAACCACCCGGAAAGCGAGCCGATGATCATTGGCCGCAATTTCCTGGTCAAGATCAACGCCAACATCGGCAACTCGGCGCTCGGCTCCAGCATTCAGGAAGAAGTCGAGAAAATGACCTGGTCGATCCGCTGGGGCGGCGACACGGTGATGGACCTGTCCACCGGCAAGAACATTCACGAAACGCGTGAGTGGATCATCCGCAACAGCCCGGTGCCAATCGGCACGGTGCCGATCTACCAGGCACTGGAAAAGGTCAACGGCAAGGCGGAAGATCTGACTTGGGAAATCTTCCGCGACACGCTGATCGAACAGGCCGAGCAGGGTGTCGACTACTTCACCATCCACGCCGGCGTGCTGCTCCGTTACGTGCCGATGACCGCCAACCGCCTGACCGGCATCGTTTCCCGTGGCGGCTCGATCATGGCCAAGTGGTGTCTGGCGCATCACAAGGAAAGCTTCCTCTACACCCACTTCGAGGAAATCTGCGAAATCATGAAGGCCTACGACGTCGCCTTCAGCCTCGGCGACGGCCTGCGTCCCGGCTCGATCTACGACGCCAACGACGAA
>Ga0075163_10000036_pt1 | contig 139766 bp, 105 predicted proteins | sample JI1023141ADNA_FD_71478 | JGI IMG/M metagenome (GOLD analysis project Ga0075163, IMG submission 71478) | Wastewater effluent complex algal communities from Wisconsin, to seasonally profile nutrient transformation and Carbon sequestration -... | ecosystem: Engineered > WWTP > Effluent > Algae...
ATACCGAACTTTGCGAAAAAGCCCGGGAAGAAGCTTACCAGCTGATGATAAAACACGGCAGGGAATTGGGCTGCAATGCCATTATTAATATGCGTTACGATGCCAACGAGGTGATGAGTGAGTTAACGGAAGTTCTGGCTTATGGTACTGCTGTGGTAGTTGAAAAGGTCAACTAATTTATTTTTGCAGCCTGAACTATGAAACTCCTCTTAACCGTAGTTTACTTGATTATTTTTTATGGCCATGTTAATGCCCAATCTGCTGAAGAACTCATACAAAAGGCTCAGGTAGAATTGGATGTAGTTAATTATAAAAAGGCTATTGAACTATATACTAAATTGATTGAAAAGAAATCTGGGAATAGCTTTGCCTATACAAGAAGGGCATATGCCTATTATTCAAACGGGCAATTTAAGAATTGTATAAAAGATTGCAACAAATCTCTAAGTCTAAAGCCTGAGATCTACGAAAAATATTATACTATCCAACTTCGTGGATTTGCTTATTTATCTGAAGGAAAATGGGAAATGGCTTTGAAAGATTTTGATCTTTATCTGCGTATCTATTACGAAGATGTTTCTGTTGGCACAGGCAAGGCACTTGCCCTTTATAAAATGGGAAGATATACTGAATCCATTGATGAATATACAGTACTTCTGAAAAACAAATCGCTTGAAAAGAACGATTCGATAGAATGTTTATCTTATTTGGGATTCAACTATTTGGGAATGGACAGCGTTGCAAAAGCGAAAAGGTATTATTCCGAGGCCCGGATTTTGGACAGTTTGGACAGTCGTCAATTATACTTAGGTGGTGCTATTACTTATGATGAAGAAAATTACAAGGAATCGATAAAACTGTATGATAAAATCATAAAGACAGATAGTTCTGCGATTCAAGCATTTTTGTATTGTGGCAGGTCGTATCATCTTAAAATGGCTTATGATACTGCCCTTTTCTATTTTAATTTGTTTAAGAATAGAGGGGGGAAAGATGATTATCTTAACTACGATTTAGCAAAAGCAGAACAAGGAAGAAAAAATGATAAAAAGGCGCTTATATATCTTAAAACGTATCTTATAGATAACCCAAATTCTTCTGATTTAAACAATAGTGTGAGTTGGGCACTTTTTGAATTAGGTGATTTTAATAACGCATTTATAATTGCAAACAGGGCAGTGAAAAACGACACAAACAATGCCGATGCCTATGATACGAGGGGATGTATTTTTTATAAACTCATGAAATATAATTTAGCAATAAAGGACTTCACAAAAGCCTTAGTGATAAATCCTCTTTATATAAATTCATATTATTATAGGGGGCTTTGTTATAATAAATTAACCCAGAATAACAAAGCGTGTGCCGATTGGTTAAAAGTAAAAGGACAGGTCTATACAATACCAAAAAACGAAAAAGATTTGGATGAATTGATCGATAAAAACTGTAAACCCTAATTCTGCTGATCATTAATTGTTATTCTATCCACCTAACAATCTGTTAGCAACTTTGCTTTTCTAAAGTCCTAAAAGCGGTATTTTTAATTCAAAATTCCAAAACTATGTGGGTAACAAAAGTAAAATGGATGGTATTAGGCATCGCCCTTACCATGTCTGGTGTATGGATCTATAACAACAAAGACGCCATTAAAGAACTGACGGGCAGTTCAAATAACTCACTCAACAGTCCAAAAATAAACCCGGAATTTGCAGGGTATATCTCCGCCTTTACCACAGGTTATATCTCATCAGGCTCCACTATTAAAATAAAATTAAGCAGCGCCTTTTCATCCGACACGGAACTTAACACGGCCCTTCAAGAAGAATATATTTCGTTTGACCCGGAAATAAAAGGAGAAACCGTTTGGAAAGATGCACAAACCCTGGAATTTAAACCTACCGAACGTTTAAAACCGGGTCAAACCTATAAGGCCACTTTTCACCTCAACAAATTAGTGGAAGTGAAAAAAGAACTCCGCGACTTCGAATTCCACTTTCAATCCATAAAACAATCGATAAACATGGAAGTATACGATCTGAGAAGCTATACTTCCGGCGATTACAGTTTTTATAGCCTTGCGGGCACTATTTCAACCGCCGATTTTGCTGATGCTTCACTGATTGAGAAAACACTAGATGCAAAACTCAATGCCACTAATATAAATCTTAAATGGACCCACAATGACGGAGGTACACTTCACAAGTTCATGATTGACAGTATTGAACGGCCTTCGTCTTCAAACGCTAAACTGACGCTTGTATGTAACGCTAAGGGTCTTGACTTGTCCTATACATCTGAAAAAAATTTACTGGTGCCAGCTAAAGGAAGTTTTATCGCATTGAATGCAAAAGTAGTTAACGACAATGACCAATATATCCTGGTAAACTTCTCCAATCCTATTGAACAAAACCAGACACTGGAGGGGCTGGTAAGTTGCGATGGGTTAAATGAACTAAAATATATTATTAATAATAATCAGGTACTCATCTATCCGTCAGAAATCAAAGCTGGTGTTTATACCTTAAAAATATCGGAGGCTGTAAAAGATGCTAAGGGCCAATCGATTGGCAAAAACTCAGAACATAGCATTGTGTTTGAGGAAGTAAAACCTGCCGTGAAATTTTCAGGAAATGGGAACATTCTTCCCTCAGCAAATGGGTTAGCAATGCCCTTTGAAACCGTAAATCTGAAAGCCGTTGACGTAAAAGTGATTAAAATCTACGAAAATAATGTGTTGCAATTCCTGCAAAATAATGATCTGGATGGGGGGAACCAATTGGCACAAGTAGGAAAAAAAATTGTGGAAAAACGGATCAACCTGGGCATTACCAATCCTTCCGAATTTGGAAGCTGGAAAAAATTCTCGCTGGATCTTGGCGCTCTTATTAAATCAGAACCCGGCGCCATCTACCGCGTTATTCTTAGTTTCAAAAAATCCTATTCCGCCTATTCCTGCCTCGGCAATACCGATGGTGATAAGTTTGAAATGGAAGAAATAAAACCTGCGGAAAATGACGAAGACATTTCGTATTACAGCTATTATTACGATGATTATTCCTATTCTGGTTACGAGTACGAGGAAGGAGATGATGGATACGACTATAACGATCGCGAAAATCCGTGTAAAAGTACTTACTACAGACAATACAACCGTACAGTGGCCCGCAACATCATTGCTTCTGATCTTGGACTTACACTAAAAAAGGGCAACGACGGCAGTTTATTCGCGGTAGTTAACGACCTTATTACTACGAAACCTCTGGTGGGCGTAACACTTGAATTATACGATTATCAAAAACAGCTGATCCACACCGTTAAAACCAATTCAGATGGTCAGGCTTTTATTTCCATCCCTCAAAAAGCTTATTTCCTTTTAGCCAAAAAAGATAAACAACGAGCGTATTTGAAACTTGAAGATGGTGCGACGCTTTCTCTCAGCATGTATGATGTGGGAGGTGATGCTGTAAAAAAAGGAGTAAAAGGTTTTATCTATGGGGAACGCGGAGTGTGGCGGCCTGGCGATTCACTATTTATCAACTTTGTTCTGGAAGACAAATTGGGAACAATTCCTGCCAATCACCCTGTAACTTTTGAATTAACCAACCCTCAGGGCCAGATATACAAACGACTTTTAAAAAACAAAAACATAGATGGGTTCTACAGCTTCGCAACTGCTACCGATAAAAACGCTCCAACCGGGGTATGGAACGCGGAGGTTAAAATCGGCGCCAATGTATTTAACAAAAGTATCCGAATTGAATCCATTATGCCAAATCGTCTGAAGATTGAAGTAAATGTCGGCGACAATAAATTGCTGGTTGGAAGTAAAGAAACCCTTGTAAAACTTCATACCAACTGGCTCACCGGGGCTAAAGCAAGTGGGTTACAGGCAAAAGTCAATGTAGCTTTAAGTGAAGGCAATACGGAATTTGAAAAATTTAAAGACTATAACTTCAATGATCAGTTATTAAGGTTTGATGCGCAAAACATGAACCTCTTTGATGGAAAAGTGGACGAAGAAGGCAACACCAGTTTTCCCCTCACACTGGATGTTCAAAAAAATGCGCCCGGTTTTTTGAGAGCTAACTTCAACACACAGGTTTTCGAACAAGGTGGCGCTTTTAGCGTGGATCGCTTTTCGATTGATTATTCTCCTTATAATTTTTATGCCGGTATTAAATTACCGGAGGGTGAAAAAAATTCTGGCATCCTTTATACGGACCGAAACCACCAAATAGAAATTGCCACGGTGGATTATCAAGGTAACGGAGTGTCAAGACCTCATCTGAAATTTGAATTATATAAACTCGAATGGCGCTGGTGGTGGGATCAATATAACGATGAACTAGCTAATTACTCATTTGATGAATACCACAAACCTATTAAAATCGAAAATTTCTCGTCGAAAAATGGTAAGGCAAAGGTGACGGTAAACATCAAAGAAAATGATTGGGGACGTTACCTGGTCAGGGTAATCGACTTGGATGGCGGACACTCAACGTCCAGTATTGCGTACTTCGATTGGGCTAACTGGATGGATCGTGAGGGCGGCAGCGATAATAAAATCATTTCGAACATGTTGAACTTTACAACGGATAAAGCCACTTACAAAACAAACGATGAAGTGAAAGTAACGATCCCCTCTCCGCAAAACGGTAGGGCTTTGGTAACCATTGAAAATGGCAGCAGGGTATTAGAGGCACATTGGCTGGAGACAGAAAAAGGCAACACTGTGTTCGCTTTTAAAGCCACCTCACAAATGGCCCCTAACGTTTACGTACATGTATCGCTGATGCAGCCACACGCGCATACAAACGATCTACCGATAAGACTGTACGGAGTTGTTCCGGTAACGGTAAATGATCCGGAATCGCACCTGCGTCCTTCCATCACGATGCCGCAAGTGCTTCAGCCTGAAAAAGAAGTGGACATTGTTGTATCGGAAGAAAACAACAGGGAAATGGCGTTTACACTCGCGGTAGTGGATGAGGGCTTGCTGGATATTACCCGTTTTAAAACACCAAACCCTTATACTACTTTTTACGCAAAAGAAGCACTCGGAGTAAAGACCTGGGATTGTTACGACAAAGTGATTGGAGCGTTTGGGGCTGATCTTGAAAGGATTTTGAGTATTGGTGGTGACGGAAGTGAGGTAGGTGACGATGGAGCAAAAGCCAATCGATTTAAACCAATGGTTAAATTCTTCGGCCCCTATCACCTAAACAAGGGGGAAAAAAAATCGGTTAAGTTTAAGATGCCAATGTATGTAGGCTCTGTACGCACCATGCTGATAGCGGGCGGAAAAGGCGCTTATGGTATTGCCGAAAAAACCACACCCGTTAAAGCACCGCTAATGGTGCTCGGTACTTTGCCACGTGTATTAAGTGTAACAGAAGAAGTTAAACTACCCGTTTCGGTATTTGGTGGCGATAAGCGTATAGGTAATACCAGCGTAAAAGTAGAAGTGAACGGTCTGTTGCAAACCGTTGGAGGTAATTCGCGATCGGTAATGGTTGGGAAAGACGACGAAAAACTCGTGGTGTTTGATCTAAAAGTAAAAAACCAGACCGGAATTGCCAAAGTAAAAATTACCGCGAGTGGTGGTGGCCACACAACGGTATATGATATGGAACTGGATGTAAGAAATCCCAATCCCTACCAAACAAACATAAAGGATTTCTGGGTAGACGCCGGAAAATCGATTAAAGAAAGCATGCCACCAGTTGGTCTTCAGGGTACCAATAGTGGGTTACTCGAACTTTCTTCCATCCCGCCAATTAACCTTGAGGAACGTTTAAACTACCTGATCGCCTATCCGCACGGATGTGTTGAACAAACCACTTCGCAAACATTTGCACAGTTATATTTAACCGATATTTTAGACTTAAGTGCGCAAAGAAAAGTAGATATTGAAACAAATATCCGGCATGGTATCAGCGAATTACGTAAATTTCAGTTGGCAGGAGGGGCACTCTCCTACTGGCAGGGAACCACCGAAGTGAGTGACTGGGGCACCAGCTATGCGGGTCATTTTATGTTAAGCGCCGAAAAGAAAGGGTACGCGTTACCTCCAGGCTTTAAAAAAGAATGGATTTCTTACCAGCAAAATACGGCCCAGGCCTTTGTTCTCAACAAAAACAAATTTTTTAACAACGATGTAATGCAGGCTTATCGCCTTTATGTGCTGTGCCTTGCCAACAACCCGGTAATAGGTGCCATGAACCGTTTACGGGAATCAACCAACTTGTCCGATCAGGCACGGTGGTTACTGGCCAGCGCCTATGCTCAAATAGGTCAAACAAATGAGGCCGAAAAATTAATAGCCAATACATCACGAGAGGTGAATGCTTACGATGTAAACTATTATACCTATGGATCTTCTGAAAGAGACATGGCCATCATTCTTGACGCCTTATGCCTCATGAATAAAAAAACACAGGCCTTCGACCAACTGAAAAAAGTATCCGCTTTTCTCGCCTCAAAAACCTGGTTAAGTACTCAGACCACCGCTTTTGGACTGGTATCTGTTTCTTCTTTTATTAAAAAATTTGGCGGTTCTTCTGCAATGCAAGCCCTGTGCACTGTAAATGGAAAAGAAATTATCTTATCAGGTAACAAAGTCCTTACTCAAATCCCCATTTCTTTCAAAAATAACCCGATGGCGGATTTCAGCATCAAGAACAATGGGAAAGGCCTCATCTATGTGCGTTTGGTAAACAAAGGAAAACCGGCATTGGGCGAAGAAAAAGAAGCGGCCGAGAACATCAGGGTAAACGCGTCTTACCAGGCAATGAATGGTACTGCTATTAGTCCCGAAGAACTGGTACAGGGAACGGATTTTATGCTTTCGGTTACCATAAAAAACCTGGGATTAAAAGGCGAATTAAAAAACCTGGCCTTAAGTAACCCTATTCCATCGGGTTGGGAAATCCACAATGCCCGGATGGATGACAATGAAGCAGTATTAAAAAATTCGGTCTATACATATCAGGACATAAAAGATGATAAAGTATATACCTATTTTGATTTAAGCAGCGGCGAAAGCAAAACCTTTAACTTACTTTTAAATGCCAGCTACCTGGGCAGGTATTATTTACCAGCTATAAATGTGGAAGCCATGTACGACAATTCGGTATACGGCAGAACTAAAGGTCACTGGATAAAAGTTGTGAAACAATTGAATGGAAGTGTAGCCGTGAAATAAAAACAGTATTTCTGCCGATTCATAAAAAAATTGTTGGGAATGAGCCTATTTCATTCCCGACTTATTTAATTTTATACGAAAGCGCTATCAAGATTTTTCATCACATAAAAACCAGAATTCCGATAGTTGTCTTAAAACACAAGCTCAAACTCACCTTACTTTTAATAATTGCGTTAGTTTATTGGTATTGGCTTCCCGCCAAGCTTTTTAGTGAATCACTCAGCACCATATTATTGGATGAAAACGGGCAGTTATTGAGTGCGCGTATTGCTAGCGACGGTCAGTGGCGCTTTCCGGAAAGTGACCGTGTTCCACACAAATTCAAAACCTGCATTCTCGCCTTTGAAGATGAGTATTTTTACTTTCATCCTGGTGTTAATCCAGTGGCTATTTTAAAATCGGTAAAAAAAAATGTTGCAGCAGGAAAAATAAAAGCGGGGGGGAGTACCATTACCATGCAAGTGGCAAGAATGGCGCGTGGCAACCGCACAAGGAATTATTATAATAAATTCGTAGAAATACTTCTCGCTCTGCGGATTGAACTTTCTTACAAAAAAAAGAGTATTCTGAATTTGTACTGTAGCCATGCTCCTTTCGGCAGCAACGTTGTAGGCTTATCGGCTGCTTCCTGGCGTTATTTTGGTCGGGCTCCGGAAAAATTAAGTTGGGCTGAAAGTTCTTTACTGGCTGTACTTCCTAACTCACCAGCGCTTATTTATCCGGGGAAAAACCAACAAAAACTTCGAAAAAAAAGAGACCAGCTCCTGAAAAAACTATTGGATAAAAAACACATAGACGAAACAACTTATCGCCTCTCGTTATTGGAACCATTGCCCGAAAAACCCTTTCCGATACCTCAAATCGCACCTCATCTTCTCACACGATGCATGAATGAGTTAGGGGGATCCAGATTATTTCGCTCCACCCTCAATAAAAACCTCCAGATAAGAGTTACTCAATTATTGAACAACCACATCCAGAAACTTTCCGGAAACGAAGTGAACAATGCCTGTGCCTTGGTTGCGGAGGTGAATACAGGTAAAGTAATTGCCTACGTAGGAAATAGCTGGTCCATCAATAATGAACATCACAACTTTGTAGATATCGTTACCGCGCCCAGAAGCACCGGAAGTATTTTAAAGCCGTTTTTATACGCGTTTATGTTAAATGAAAACAAACTGCTACCGGCCAGTTTGCTTGAAGATATTCCGACTCAAATTGGCGGCTATGCTCCCAAAAATTTTCACCTGACCTATGACGGCCTTGTTCCGGCTAATCAAGCCATTGCGCGTTCTTTAAACGTGCCTGCCATAAAAATGCTACAGGAATACGGCAACACCCGGTTCTATGAACGTTTAAAACAATTGGGGTTCAGCACATTCACAAAACCCGCTTCACACTATGGACTTTCCATCATTTTGGGAGGTGGCGAGGCAACTTTATGGGAAGTAGCTTCGGCTTACGGCTCCATGGGCAGGGCTTTGAACGGGTACTCCAATTTAAGAAACAAGTATGCCAGCAACAGTTACCGCCCACTCTACTACCTGCAAAATGGTTTTATAAAAAAGAGCTCCCTACAGAAATCGGATTTGATCAGGGCTTCCGCTATCTACTATAGTTTTAACGCGATGACCGAATTGCTGCGTCCGCAGGACTATGTTGGTTGGGCAAAATTTCAGTCAAAAAACCGATTAGCCTGGAAAACAGGTACGAGTTTTGGTTTTAGAGATGCCTGGGCCGTTGGTCTTAATGCCAAATACCTGGTGGCTGTTTGGGTTGGCAACGCTGATGGGGAAGGTCGGCCAGATTTAACCGGGTCGGCTATTGCCGCACCACTCATGTTTTCGATATTTAACCTCTTACCACAAAAAAAATGGTTCCAGTTGCCGACCTCCGATCTTGAAGCCATTAAAATATGTAAAGAAAGTGGCTTTAAAGCTTCCGACATATGCGATAAAACAATCATACAATATTACCCTTCCGGCGCTTCCAGGACAAAACCCTGCCCTTTTCATAAACTCGTGCACCTCGATGAAACCGGCAATTACCGGGTTAACAGCAATTGTTACCCCGTAAACAAAATGCAACATGTTCCGTGGTTTGTTACCACACCCACCCAGGAATATTTTTTCAGGCAACACAATTTAAACTACAAACCTCTGCCAAACTTTATGCCGCAATGTGCCGGGGAAAACGCGTTTAAACAAATAGATTTGGTTTACCCACGTGAGGGATTTAAAATTTACGTGCCGGTAGACCAAAGCGGAATAAAGGGCAGATGTATTTTTAAGGCCGCGCATAAAAACACGAACGCGATCATTTATTGGTACCTCGACGGGATTTATTTAGGTGCTACGGAAAAATTCCATCAATACTCTGTTCTACCAAACATTGGCAAACATCGTTTGGAACTCACGGACGAAACCGGCGAAAGTCTGAAATGCCAATTTGAGGTAATAGAAAAATAACCGATCCCCCTACAAAACCAGGATACCATTCGCAAGGAACCGTAGCTCCTTTTTAGGCTCCTTGATTTTATCAATTTCGGATTGGGGTTTCTTGGCATCTTCCGCATAATGTTTTAATTCGCTTACCGATGTTTCTTTAATAAAAGCAATGCCGTCCAGTACAACCGTTTTGTTTGCTATATCGGTAGGTACAAAAAAACCATAGTCTTTCATCTTTACAAATGCTGTATTATTTTCATCGATCTTTAGATTCATCCAACAGCCTTTACTGGCGCATGAACTAACGACAACCGCTTTTACTTTTATCGCAACGGTGTCTTTGGATTTCAAAAGTTCCTGAACCTCCGTGATTGAAACAGCACCGGTTTCAGTTGTTTTAGCTCCATAAATGGTTCCAGGTGTGGCTTTGCCGGAAGGCGGCTGCGCCACTGAAAAAAGAACAGTGAAAAATAGCGCCAGTGTAATAATAATTGTTTTCATTGTAGTAGGTAAATTAGAAATTTTTACTGCTAAAGATAGCAAAACTCAAAATAAACGCCACAAAAATATACGGTCTTTAAAAAATTCTAGATCCCAACCATTTTGCGGTCTCATCTGAAATTCGATAGTTAAAATTTCCCTTCAGGTATTGTTGATCTTTGAAATGTTTAGAAGCCTCTTTCCAGTCGCTGCTCCTCATCATAAAGTGATCAAGATCATCAATAATTACCATAGTTGCGTTACCAGGATGAGCTTCATTTACTGTTTCATAGATCATCAATGGCTCTACTTTACTGCATTGCTCGTAATCAGCGCCGCCGTGAAGCACCAGAACCGGACACTTCAAACTGTGCCATGTTTCGGCGAGATTAATGGAATCAAGCTGTTGCCAGAATTTCCAGTGACGCCCCCACAGGTTGTTACTTCCTTTTTTGTACCCAAATTCCCTCTCAATTAGTAACTGATAATTCGGATTGTTATGCAATTGTTCCAGATTTTTCTTTTCGTTAAAGAAGGCGTTGTAAACAGGTTGTATATCCCTAACAAATTTTTCAGTTTGTGTATAGGTTAATCCATCCAGCAAAGGCTTTTGTACCCGGTGCATTTCAAGTAAAAACTCATTCCAGGGCCTGTAAACACAGGCAAAAACCATAACTCCTTTGGGAGAATGCATTTTTGCCACTTCTGGCGCTATGGTTCCACCCATGCTATGCCCCCATATGAACAAATTATTTTTATCTACGTAAGGCAACTCTTCCATAAATTGATAACCGGCATCAAAAGTCGCTATGTCCGTCACCAGATCCACTTCCGCACATGGAGCGCAGCCGTAACTATCTCCCACGCCACTTTTTTCAACAGTTACCACTCCGAATCCCGATTTTACCCATTCCATGATCAATTTGCCATTGTAACTTTGCGAATAATTTTCGATAGAACCGCAACCATATCCCGGTATCAACAATATGCTGGGAACATGCGTTTTATTTTTAGGGACGTAAGTAATTGCTCGCAAATAGCCATTCTTAAATTTCACCCAGTCATAGTGAATGTCTGCCAGATCTGACTTTTCGAACGGTTTGGCAACAGCTGTAATGGTTCCTTTTCGCTCTTTACCTTCGTGCAACCAGGTAAAATTTATTTTTTCGTCGGCTCTAACGCCTGATACCACGGCATTGTACTCCTCCAACTTTTTTACCACTTGTCCGTTAACCGACAGGAGAATATCGCCAGGGATGATATGAGAATTGCTAAAACTACTGCGTTTCCTGACTGAATCCAGTTGCAGACCATTTTCAACATCTCTTAATACCAGGCCCATGAGCGCTTTTCGCGGTGGACTTTGACACATGGCATTCGAAACACTGAATAGCAGAACCAGATAAATAAAAAAAGTTTTCATAAAATTGTTTGTTCGTTGATCAGTGGTTCGAAAATTTCTTCTTTGCGCTCTCCAAAAACCCGTCCAGTGTAGCCTTGTCATAATACTTTCCGTTGTTAAATACTCCGAGGATGCTCGTTGTGTTCTTTATATCGGTTAAGGGGTTTTTATCCAGCAATAGCAGATCTGCTTCTTTACCAACACCAACCGTTCCTTTTACGTCTGCAACATTTAAATAGGTAGCGGGATTAACGGTTGCGGCTTTTAAAGCGGCAAACGGTGTTAAACCTGAATTCACTAGTTCTTCCAACTCATTGTGCAGCGCAAAACCAGCTACCAGAAAAAATTCGGGTGAATCTGAACCCGCCATCAAAGGAACACCCGATTTCCACAATTCCACCACCAACTTCCTGCGAATCCGAATGTATTTTTCTCGGTCCTGTTCCGAAATTTCCAATTTTGAAAATGCCGCGCGATTCTTCCAACGCTCATCTAACAGTGACTTCGGGATAAACCCAAACTCAGCTCTTCGCTTAATGATATCTTCTGTAGGATTTTCCCCAAAACTCGAAACAAAAAAATAATTGGTTGGAGTCACAAAAATTCCCGCCTGCTTTACACGTTGAGCCAATGTGGGAATCTTCAATTCGTCGAGTACGGGGACTGTAGCCCAGGCTTTTTTTCGCCAGATGTTCATATCAGAAACGCTTTGACCGCCATTGTAGCTTGTATCCGGCAATAACATGTCGATAAACTCATCCATGTGCTCAATCTGTTGGCCTGCTTCTAATGCTGCCGGTAATTTCACTTTCGGTCCCACATGCCCAACCACCTTGATATTTATTTCTTTGGCGGTGGCGATAATTGCATCATAACATTCCCGATTTACCATGAAAGTTATCTTAATCGCATCATACCCCTGTCCTTTAAATGCTCTTACGGCCTTAGCTGCTTTTTCAGGGGTGTTGACCACTTCAAAATTTTTAAACTCCGCAGGCCAATGCCAGGCTCCTACTAATTGAGGGCTGGCAACCACTAACTGCGGACCTTCCCATTGATTAGATTTTACATTCTCACGCGCTGTTAAATAATCAGGATGGCCTGCTAAAATCCGAACAGTAGTGAGACCGTTCGCCAGCATCATTTTTAACTCTGATTCAGTAGTCCCTAAGTGATTTGTGTACTGCTCCTGAAAAAAATGCACATGCATATCAAACAAGCCCGGCATTAAATACTTATTCTTTGCGTTTACGATCCTATAGTCTTTTGGAACCTTCACTTCAGAATAGGGACCTACAGACTCGATTTTACCATCTTTGATCAAAACCGTTTGATCAGTAAGTACTAACTCCTCGTCCATAGGGATGACGTTTACGCCTTGAATGGCGTAACCAGTTTGGGAATTTACAAAACCGCTATTTATTGCTAAAATAATAAAAGTAAAACCGAAATTTTTTAAAAATAGTTTTTTCATGATATTGTTGTTTTTACATTGACTTTATCCTGCGCGGCGTTTCTCCTCCTCGATCCCACTTACTCGCTGCCTGGCCTTCGATACGGTGCTTTTGCCAAAACGGTAAGTGTAGGAAAATGTACCCACTGTGGAATCCCAGTTCCGTTCCGTTTCAAAATCCTGATTTTGATATTGTACCACCACCGCAATATGATTAGTATGGAAAATATCGCTAACGCTGAATTTGAATACGGAATTTTTATTCCTCGATATTTTTTGAATACCCGCAGTAACCTGAGCTAAACTTTTGATGTAAAACAAACCCCACACCATTTTACTTTGATAATAACCACTTAGTTCGGCGCTCCATCCACTTTGTCCAAAGGTGACCACATTATTTAAATTCATGTCCCACGAATTAAAACTTTGCTGCAGATCACCACCTTGCAAATTACTGGCATAACGATTCCTGTAAACGGAACCCGAAAGAGTAGAATGCACTATTTTCTTAAAAATAACCGGAATAAATACACCCACATTATATTGCTCAAAATCCCGGATATTGGCGGGGACCTGATAAGAAATTTTAGATACATCGTCCTGCACAAATACGTCAGTGATGCTTTGCCTGGCTCTTGTATAACTTAAAGTGGTAATATATTTCCCATTAAACGTGTGGTTAAGCTCATACAAACCATTTATAACCGGTTTTAAAGAAGGGTCCCCAACCACGTAAGTGTATGAATCTACAAATATTTTGAAAGGATTTAACTGGCGGTAACTCGGCCGGTCAATTCGCCGGGTATAGGATATGGAAAGTGAATTATCCTTCTTAAACCTCCGGTTTAATGTAACGTTTGGAAAAAAATTAATGTAATTCCTTGAAAAGCTTTCACCGGTCACAATTTGTTTACCATAAGTGACCGTTTGCTCCACCCTTAATCCGGCCTGAAAATCGAACTTCACCATCTGCTTTGCAAAACTGGTGTAAAAGGCATTAATGTTCTCTTTATAAATAAAATGATTGGAACGACTGGTGTCTAAATAATTTTGTTCATTAACGATATTGAAAAATTTTACATCGTTGTTAGAAGTGACGAAAGTTGATTTTAAACCCGTTTCAAATTTCGCAGTTGAAGAAAACGGATGAATGTAGTCCACTTTTGCCGATCGCATACTTATAGCGCCCATCTGGTTAGAGGCAAATTTAGCGTCCAACAGCACATTTCCATTTGGCGACAAATTGACATTTCTTATGTTTTGCCTTGTTTGTGAGTTAAATCCACCCAGATCAAGGTCAGCAGTCAGTTCTTTGCCTAAACTGTCAACCGTGTGCTTAAAGTTTATATTTCCAAAACCGTTGAACCGGTTCTCATTCAAAAGAATTGACGTTTTTGTGGTATAGTTAAGTAGGCCTCCAGCGTCCGTAATTGTGGCCAGCGTATTTCCGTGCCGTGCCCCACCGTTCCAATTACCATTTAACATGAAACCGATAACTGTTTTCGGGTTGACGTAAAAATCAACCCCGACACGTGAATTGTGTCCAATGAGCGGTTGCTTCGTATATGAAACCTGCTTAAAATTTGAACTCAAATTATGGTTTAGGTCGAAAAATTTGCGATTGATAAAAAAATAAGTGAAATTTTGAGGTTGTGAATACGAATAACTTCCAAAAAAATTCCATTTACTTTGGCGTAAGTTAAAATTAGCGTTCGCAGAAGGCTTTGGGTACACTCCCTGACCATAGCTAGCCGTAGCAGATCCATTAAAACCCTGCCGTTTGTCTTTTTTAAACCGAATATTAATAATTCCCGCGTTTCCGCCTGCATCATAACGCGCTGATGGATTTGATATAATCTCGATAGCCTGTACATTCACTGCGGGAATACTTTTTAGATACGTGATCAAATCCGTACCAGAAAGGGGCGAAGGTTTACCATCTATCATAACCACCACTCCGGATTTACCTTTTAAATTAATAGAGCTCTCTTCGTTTACCACCAGCCCTGGCGATCGTTGTAACACCTCTAAAACCGTGTTCCCAGCGGCTACGATGCTATTCTCAACATTCACCACCAATTTATCAAGCTTACGCTCAATAAACTGTTTTTGAGTACTTACAGTAATTTCAGTTAACGTTTTTATATCCGGTTTCAAAATAATTTCCTGAAAGTTTGTCACGTCCTTTACCCTTGAAATGGTAAAGACAGGATTTGTAGAGGTTTTGTATCCTATGTTCGACGCCCCTAAATAGTAATTACCCTCCTCTACACCGTCGATTTCAAAAAAACCACCGGCATCCGATATCGCGCCCTTAACCAAAACCGAATCAACAGATCTGTACAATATCACGTTTGCAAATTCCACCGGTTTGTTCCTTTCATCCTTGACTATTCCCGTTATTTTACCCGTGTATAACTGCGGGAAAACAGGTATTGAAAATAAATAACACACAAACGGTAAGACTACTTTCATGATATACGTTTTACTGGTTGCAATTTTTTATTATCGCCAGCAAACTTTTTCTCATCTGCTCAACCTGGGTTTTAGAGACGTTTGTTAAAGCGGCCGACCGGTTTTTAAAAACCACCTTCTGCACACCTGCAATTGTTTTTGCCCCGGAAGCGGTAATCTTCAATTTAGACCTTCGACGGTCTGTTTTACTTATTTCTCTTTTCAAATGCCCCGCTTTTACGAGCAGTTCAATTATTCTGGTAACAGAAGCATTGTCTTTAAATACCAATTCCCCCAATTCCTGTTGCGTTACCAAAGGATAATCTGTTATCGTCTTCAGGATCAACCACTGGTCAATGGTAATAGAATACCCGGCTTCTTTAAACTGCTTCTGAGCATATTGCCGGTAAGTTCTTATGGCTTTATCGATGGTATAAAATATAACTTCATTGAGTTGATGCATACAGGCAATTTTAATTGATAAAACAATAATTGATATATCAAATATATTTACTTATAGTGCGGTACGGCTGAATAAATGTTAAACGGTAAAAAAAAGTGATGGCAGCTTAAAAAAACGAGTCTTAAAAGATGAAACGGATTGGAATGAAACCCGCAATTTGTTAAAATGAAAGGTCTGCACCTGATTTGGTTACATTTGAATTTACCGCAATAAATCAGGTTAAAAACAAAAAACCCGCTTCTTACGAAGCGGGCTATCCAATAACTGAAATTGATCAGGCATTTACCTTTTTAAGTTCCAGTGCTTTATCCTTATGTTTTTTTATCTGCGTCCGTAATGCTTCACACACAAGATCTATCGCTTCCTCAAAACTCAGGCATTGTTTCTTGGCAAAAAACTCGTTTCCTTTGCCCAGCATTTTCACCTCTGCAATCTTGTTATCACTATTACTGCTTTTATCCAGTTTTAACGTTACCTCACTCGAAATAATTCCGTCGTAAAAGGTATTTAATTTCCCTACTTTGTCATTTACAAAGTCTAGTAATTTTTTGTCTGCATCAAAGTGCACGGATTGGATGTTGATTGTCATGACTGTTCCTCCTTCTTTTTTTGGTTATTAATTACCAGACCTTGGATGTGCCTGGTTATAAGACTTTTTTAACTTTTCAATCGTATTATGGGTGTAAATTTGGGTAGCTAACAAATTGGTATGCCCTAACAACTCCTTTACCGCGTTTATATCTGCTCCGTTGTTAAGCATATGGGTTGCAAAACTGTGTCTCAGCACATGCGGACTCTTCTTCTTGTTAGTAGTTACAGTGCCTAGTATGACTTTAACTATTGAGGATACCAATGATGCGCTGAGTGGATTATTTTTAAGTGTAACAAACAAATAAGGACTGTTAAGTCCCTGCACTTCTTTTACGTTTAGATAACTTTCAAGGTTACGTTTTAAATCAATGCTGAAAGGGATGATACGCTCTTTGTTTCTTTTTCCCAATACTTTTAATTGCAGGTTATAAATATCCACATCGCTCACTTTCATGCCGATTAGTTCCGCGCGGCGAATTCCGGTTTGATAAAATACATCCATCACCAAGCGATCCCTCACATTCTCAAAATCACTTTTAATCCCCTCATACTTCTTTAAATTCTCCATTTGCGTTTCGTCTACAAAGGAAGGAAGGCGTTTCGGATTTTTTGGGCCTCTGATTTTTTGGGTAGGATCGGTGTCCGTTAATCCATTTCTTAAAAGGTATTTAAAAAAAGACCTCAGACTGCTGATTTTCTGATTAACACTGGTGGGCGATAACCCTTTGTCCATTAAAGCAGCTATATAATCCCGGATGGTATTATGGGAAATTTCTGAAAATTTAGTTACGCCATGCTCTTCAAGCAGAAAACTAAAAAATTGTCCAAGATTTAGCTTGTAACTCTGCACGGTTAAGGGACTAACTCTTTTCTGAAAGTTCAGGTAGGATAAAAAGCCGCTTGCCGCATTCTCGATCATATATAAACACAAAATCCTAATCCGAAATTATGCATTTCAGATTAGGATTCCAATATAATTAATCTTAAATTAAAAGAACGGCTATTATTTTTCGATAGCGCCGATCTGCAATTTCTGTTTGTAAGCTGCTTTAATAACTTGTTCCCTGCGTACAACAGAAGGTTTTGTAAATTTGGAACGTTCACGTAACTGTTTAACTACGCCGGTTTTCTCAAATTTCTTCTTGTACTTTTTTAAGGCTTTTTCAATATTATCACCTTCTTTAATCTGAACTATTAACATTTTCTATCTGTATTTTAATTTTAGAGGGGCAAATATAGGGAATAAAATCCTAAGATTGAAACATATTTAGGTAAATTTAATGAATTATTCCTCCTTAAAACTCTAATTTTACAATTTATCCCTATTTATGCAAAAAGACAGTTTTTCAACCTTCAAAAATTTACTCGAAAAATCTGACCACATTGCTATTGTAACTCATTGGAGTCCTGATGGTGACGCCATGGGAAGCAGTTTAGGACTTTACCACTACCTAAAAAAACTCAATAAAACGGTTACTGTGATAGTCCCAAACGCCTACCCCGAATTTTTGAATTGGCTTCCGGGAAACAATCATGTGTTAAATTTTCAAGAACAGCAGGCCCGTGCCTCTGAACTACTGCTTTCGGCGGAATTGGTCTTTACGCTTGATTTTAACTCTTATAAACGTTTGGAAAAGCTGGGAGATCTCCTTGAAAAAACCACGTGCCCTAAGGTTTTAATAGACCATCACCAGCAACCGGACACTTATGCCACGTATTATTTTCACGACACGGCCGCATGTAGTACCTGCGAGCTTGTTTTTGACCTGATTGCAGGCCTTGGCGACCTTGCCCTGGTTGACAAAAACATCGCCGCCTGCCTTTACACGGGTTTAATGACAGATACCGGATCATTTAGGTACCCAAGTGTAACTTCCAATACACACCTGATTATTTCTGAACTTTTAAAAACAGGTATTCTGCCAAGTGAAATTCACAGCGCTGTTTACGACAACTACAGCGTGGAACGCCTCAAATTGCTGGGGTATGCATTAAGTGAAAAAATGAAATTAATCGACGGTTTACCCGTAGCTTATTTTACACTCACTGAAACAGAACTTTCGCGGTTCAATTACCAAAAGGGCGACACCGAGGGGCTGGTAAATTACCCTTTTTCCATCAAGGGGATCAAAGTTTGCGCGCTTTTTAATGAAAGCGATGGCCACATAAAAATATCGTTCAGAAGCAAGGGCTCTATTGATGTAAATACTTTTGCACGCAGCCATTTCAATGGCGGTGGTCACATAAATGCCGCAGGAGGGAAAAGTAACGAGACGCTTGTAATTACTGAGCAAAAATTTGTTGAACTGGTAAAAACGCTTTTTTAAATGTTAAAGTGGATTGCGAAAATATACTTAAAATCAAAAATAGGCAGGGAAAATTCAGGCAGGAAAAAACAATTTTTACCCTGGGAAAAAGTTGAAAAAATAGCCCTGATCCTTAATGAACAAGACAACATTAATAAGAGTGAAATGGATAAATTTCTTGAAAACACAAAAAAATTTATTGATGTTTTCTATATAGAATTAAAGTCTAAAAACGCGTCTTATGCCGATTGGCAATGCTTCTCAAAAAAAGACACGTCCCTTCTCAACCTCCCAAAAAATTCGATCCAGGCCGAAATAAAACGGAAAAAATTCGATCTGGTTATCAACACTTCATCTGAAAGTGAACTTTTTGCCACCGCTGTTGCCGGAGGGCTTTCTGCGCCATTTAAATGCGGGGCCGGCAGCATGTTCAACGCTGCTGACCTTATCATTAATAAAAATGGCACTGTTGGAATAATGGCCTATTTAAATCACGTTTTTACCTACTTAAAAATGATCAAGACCCAATAACCTTTGGCTTTTAATCCAAGGAATATTTATATACATTTAATAATTGATTGATTTCAAAAACACGATGGATTTAGAATTTAACAAGAATGAAGATACAATGCGATTGCTTATAAGCCAGATGGAGCAACGTTTACAAAAAATTTATCTTGGCGGTGGCAAATCACGTATCGAGAAGTTGCACGAGCAGGGCAAAATGTCGGCCCGCGAGCGCATAGATTTTTTGCTGGATAAGGATACACCCAGAATCGAAATGGGTGCCTTTGCCGGATACGAAATGTATGAAGAGCATGGCGGCTGTCCGGGCGGCGGAGTGGTAATTATGATCGGTTATGTTAGCGGCAAACAATGTATCGTAGTAGCAAACGACGCCACTGTAAAGGCTGGCGCATGGTTTCCCATAACCGGTAAAAAAAATCTCAGAGCTCAGGAAATAGCGATGGAAAATCGACTACCCATTATTTATCTGGTTGATAGTGCCGGTGTGTACTTACCTCTTCAGGACGAAATTTTTCCTGATAAGGAACACTTTGGTCGTATTTTTAGAAATAATGCTGTCATGAGTAGCATGGGAATATTACAGGTAGCCGCTGTGATGGGTAGCTGCGTTGCCGGAGGCGCTTACCTCCCTATTATGAGCGATGAGGCGATGATTGTTGACAAAACAGGTTCGATTTTCCTGGCTGGCAGCTATCTCGTAAAAGCCGCTATTGGTGAAACGATTGATAATGAAACTTTGGGGGGGGCAACAACTCATTGTGAAATTAGCGGTGTAACCGATTACAAATGTAAAGATGATGCCGACTGCCTTACGCGTATCCGTAACATTATGGCCAAAGTTGGTGATTATAACAAAGCCGGCTTTAACCGAATTGAGGGTAAATCCCCCAAAAAAGACCCAAAAGAAATTTACGGTATTATTCCTGACTCGCGCGACAAACAATACAACATGTATGAGGTCATTGAGCGCTTAGTAGACCAGAGCGAACACGATGAGTACAAAGAAAACTATGGTAAAAGCATCATCTGTACATATGCGCGCATCGATGGCTGGGCGGTTGGTATCGTGGCTAATCAAAGGATCGTTGTTAAGGGAAAAAAACCAGGCGGAAGTAGTGAAATGCAATTTGGAGGCGTTATATATAGTGATAGTGCAGATAAAGCGGCGCGTTTTATAATGAATTGCAACCAGAAGAAAATACCTCTTGTGTTCATTCAGGACGCCACCGGTTTTATGGTTGGTTCACGCAGCGAGCAAGGAGGCATTATTAAAGATGGCGCCAAACTTGTAAATGCTATGGCCAACAGTGTAGTTCCAAAATTTACGATTGTGGTTGGTAACAGTTACGGAGCCGCCAACTATGCCATGTGTGGCAAAGCCTACGACCCAAGATTAATCGTTGGCTGGCCCACCGCTAAAATAGCCGTAATGGGAGGGTCGCAGGCGGCTAAAGTATTAGTTCAAATCGAAATTGCCAGTTTGAAAGCCAAGGGCGAAGAAATTACCCCGGAAAAAGAAAGCGAATTGTTTGATAAAATAAAAAATCGTTACGATAAACAAACCACTCCATACTATGCCGCTTCCCACCTTTGGATGGACGCTATTATTGACCCCCTTGAAACAAGAAAAATAATCAGTATGGGGATTGAAATGGCTAACCACTCCCCAATTACCAAACAGTATAACGTGGGCATCCTGCAAACTTAAATCCACCACTTTTGTTAAATGCAATATGGTATCTGCTAATAAAACAACCATTCTGAGGGAAATAGAAATTCCGGAAGCATTTATACGCATGCGCCAAGATGGTATTGTACATGTTTTTTACAAAGAAAACACAACATTGGATGTGGAATTGCAGAATCGTACCGTTAAGCTTTTTAGAGAAATTACCAATAACAAAAAAGCTAATTTTATTTTTGAATCGGATGAGGGGTTTTACTTCACCAAAGAGGCCCGTGAAAATTCGATTAAACTAGAAAACAATAGCCCGGTAAACGCCTCTGCGATAATTGTAACTAACCTGGCCTCCCGCATTATTGCAAACTTTTTCATAAAAGTAACAAAACCCAAAATAAAGTATAAATTGTTCGGAACGGTTGAGGAAGCCACAAAATGGCTGAGGACGGTGAAAATACAGAAATAAATATGATTAAATTGAAACCGCCGGGCTGCGGATTTCGTTTATTGTAAACTGGGTGATTAATTAATTTTTAAAGTACTTGTCAATGCAGGAAACTACAATTCCCGAGAATATCGTTAAGCAGGAATTTTACAAATCAACCGAAAAATTCCATGTAATTGCCACCTGGATAGGCCTGGCCCTAAACATTGTCTGGTGTATCAGCGATTACTACATCATAAAAGACTACTTTTTCCCATTTCTTTTTTTCAGACTCGGAGTTTCCATTATCAGTGCCTGTGTATTACTGGGTAGGAAAATCTTTGGCGTTAATATTTATTTCTGCATGTTTATTCTTGTTTTAGGCATATCCATACAAAACGCTTACATGTGGAGTATTATGGATATTGCGCACTTTCAAAAACACGCTTTTGCCTATATGGTTTTATTTATCGGTGTGGGGATGCTCGTGCTTTGGGAATTCAAATTATCCCTTTTGCTGGCCTCTGCCACAATAATAGCCAATGTCCTATTTTATCAATCTAATAGTCATTTATCAGTTGATGAGTTTATGATCAATGGTGGATTATTAACCCTTACAGTAGTAGTTTTCTGCGTCTTTCAGATCCGTACCCGTTACCGACTGGCCTTTAATGATGTCAGAATTCGTTTACAACTTGAACGATCGAATCAAATCATTGAAGAAAAACGGCAAGAACTTATCTATCAGAAAAAAGAAATCCAACTGCAAAAAGACACGCTTGAAATAAAGAACAGGGAAACCACAGACAGCATTAAATACGCGAAAAACATACAGGATGCCCTCATCCCTTCGCAAGACAAATTTAATTCCTGCTTTGATGAAAGTTTTGTGTTGTTTAAACCCAAAGACATTGTTAGCGGTGATTTTTATTGGGTGCACGAACAGGAAAATCAAATATTTTATGCCACAGCAGATTGCACAGGACATGGCGTTCCCGGTGGATTTATGACCATGCTTGGGCTTTCATTTCTGGACGACATCATCGTAGGACAAAAAATAGAGGATCCCGCGCACGCTCTGAATTTGATGCGTGATAAAATAATTGCCGCGCTGAAACAAACCGGAAATATTGGAGAAAATAAAGACGGGATGGACATTACCTTGTGTTGTATTAACAAAAATAAAAACGAACTAATTTATTCGGCTGCCAATAACAATTTATACATTATTAGTGGCAACGATTTGGATGGTGAACAAAAATCACTACGAGAATACAGAGCCAACCGGCAACCGGTGGGATTCCATCACCATAACAAACCCTTTGTCAGCCATACGGTTCCTCTAAAAGACGGTGACTGCATTTACACTTTTACTGATGGATTTGCAGACCAATTTGGAGGTCCTAAAGGAAAAAAATTCAGGTATAAACAATTGCAGGAAATACTATTAACCAACTCCCACCTGCATTTAACAACCCAAAAAAGTATTCTGAATACCACAATTGATCAATGGCGTGGTCCACTTGAGCAGGTAGACGATATTCTGATAATAGGCGTAAAGATTTAGACGAACTTACCTAATACTTAACAAAACTCTTGTTAGCCACTGCCTTCTCGAGTAATAATTGTTTATACTCTCTTATTAATTGAATCTTGCGTGTATTGACGATAAAGTTCCGAATATTGCGGCGCTCAAAGTTTATCGGCGACAATCCGTTTTTCACCTTCATATCCTTTACCTTCAGGTAATAATAATACTCGTCATCACTAAACTCTACAACTCTGCCAGTACTTAAGTTAAAATCGGGTTCGTCCCGCAATTTTGGAATTTCCTTCTTAACGTCATCCAACAATAACCAAGTACTATCGTTCATAAAAAAATTTTCGGCGTTTTGAATACACAACGTTTTTAACAATGCCTGATCTTTTGGATTGATCGCATATAACAGTCTTTTAATTTTATCCAGATCTTTCGCTTTTACTGGAATCTTCAGATAGTTGACCTTTACGATATTCTCTCTTAAAATAAAATTATTACGATGTTCATCATAATAATTTTCAACTTCTTCTCTCGTAACAAGAGTATCAAGATTTGCCTCAACAAGCTTCGTTTGATATACGTAGTTCACCAGACTCTTTTTGTATTCCTCTACCTGTTTATCAATGTTTAATTCCTCCTGGTTTAGTTTTTCGACAGCCTCCTGATAAAATAGTGATTCAGCCGCCCAACGTTCTATGAGTTGTTTAGCAAGATATGTGCTGTCTTTTATGGTGCCTCCGGATATAAAGCTCCTCTTAAAATCCTCCAGGTTTAGCTTTTCATTTCCGGCAATTGCCACGGCTTTAACTGCTTCCTCATGAGTCCCACTGCTATTGCAGGAGACAAAGAAAACCGCCAAAAAGTATGTATAGAGTATTTTCAATATGGTTTTATCAGTCAAATTTAAACAAAAACCGGCTGAAATCTTTGAATTTCAGCCGGTTCCTCTCTTTATAATTTTTTACTATTTAATAGTGCTCAATACACTATCGTTTAACTTCACAACATACTTATTTTTTAAATATGTTAACCATTCCTTTTCAAGATACACCTGATAATCAGCGGTTACAGAGCCACGGGCTTCTGCCAACGTTTTCGGCGATTTAGGATATAATTTATTAATAACAACCACTAGCACCTTATTTTCCTTATCGTCCTTAATGTCTTTTTCAGCAACACCCTCTTTCCAGTTCATATCCACATTTTTATTTTCACCCTTCAAAAAAGTAATGTTTTCTACTGACAGATTTAATTGGGAAGTTTTATTCAACTCGTCGGTAATTTCTTTCTCCGACTTACCGGCTTTGAGCATCTTCCGAAGATCTTTCGCTACTTTATCATTCAGTGCCTTATAAGTTGTCACATCGGCACGTTCATCCCAAAGATAGTTGTTCTTATTCTTTTCGTAAAATTCGCGAAGACCAGCGGTATCTTTTACTGCTTTACTCCAAACCTTCTGATCGGTAAGATCAAATAACAAAATGCCATCTCTGTATTCACGATAAAGGTTTGCAAATTCAGGATACTTTTTCTCAAGCTGAGAATCTTCATAAGTGATTACACTTTCATCCACCCAGGTCTTGTAAATGCCAACCATCACATTATTTACGTCAGTTTGACCACGATAGGTCATTTGACTTTCAAGAAATTTAGCAAAATCACTTTGGGTATATGATTTTCCACCCAGATTAAAAATCTCTTTATTGCCGAGTTTAGCGGCTCTTTCTGCTTTCCAGTTAGCTTTGAGATAACTTGTATCTAACACCTTATTAAATTCGTCCCGATTCTTTAAATTCTCTTTAAAGTTATTTTCTTTTTTAACCCTTTCAATAAGGGCCACGCGACCCATCTGTGAGCGACTGTCACGCATAACACGTGATTTTAGCTCGTTTTTTACATCGTTAAAAGCAGGTACCGTTTTAAGATCAATACGTTTTATAATATGCCATCCGTACTGCGTTTCAATTGGCTCACTGTAATCGCCATTAGCCTTTAAACTAAACGCCGCGTCTTCAAAAGACTTAGGTAACCGACCACTCTTTACAGGAGCTAAAACACCGCCTTTATCGCTTGATTGTTTATCTTCGCTAAATTGACGGGCCAATTCCTCAAAATTTTGTCCTGATTTCAATTTACCGTATAATTCATTAATTTTTGTTTTTGCATTCGCCTTATCTTGTTCAGATCCTCCTTTCGGGATTTTAGTCATAATATGCGCAACTGAAATTTCACCGCGTGTAGGTCGTTTATCATAAACCTTTAAAATATGATATCCAAAACGAGTTCTAACAACAGGAGATACTTCTCCGACTTTTGTATTAAACGCGGCGTTCTCAAATGGATAGACCATGTCTAAAACGGAAAAATAACTCAAATCACCCTTATTATCGACAACAGAAGCGTCATCACTTGTTCTTGGCGCTATTCCTTGAAATTTATCCTCCGAATTTTTATAAAAATCAGAGAGATTTTTAATTGCGTTCGATTTAAGCTTATAAAGTGTGCTGTCCTTTCCGGCAAGGGTTTTAGCAACTTCAGAAGTGTTTTTCAATAATTTTTCGTAGTTAGAAACCTCTGCAGGAGAAGGAAATTTACCAAGAACCGCGTTGCGGATAATATGAATCCTAGTCCAGGCCTCCAGTGTATCTTTTGGCAAGGCCGTCTCATCCACACGTACAAGAATGTGACTTGCCCGCACTTCCATCTTCATTCTTTCGTAAGCTTCCGTGAGTAGATTTTCATTGGTATTTTTATCAGTAAGGTAAGGCGCTGCCAATTGTCTGCGATACCCTGCTAATTCAGTTTTAAAAGACGTTAACGTATCAAGTCCTAATCTCTCAGCTTCAAACACTTTGCTTTTAAATAAAGAGAACAAATCCACATATTCCTTCACCGATTTCGAAGTATTGCTTACATCCTTTGTGTTATTTTTACGATAGACCGCTTCAAATTCCGATTTTTTTACAGGTTTATCATTAATAGTCATCACTATCTGATCCTGCGCTTGTAGTTTAATAATTGCGCTAAACGCAAGGGCAAGTGCTACTAAGCTGTTCTTTTTATTCATACTTTTAAAAAATTTATTGGCAAATTTAATTTATTGTTTGGATTATTTGATTATTTCGGCAAGTTTTTCATCGAGTTCAGGCCCACGCAAATTTTTGGCAACAATTTTACCTTCTTTGTCTAGCAAAAAATTCTGGGGGATTCCCTTTACGCCGTACATAATACCAACTTCATTTCCCCACCCTTTGAGGTCGCTTACATGCTGCCAAGTCAAATTATCTGCCCGAATAGCATTGACCCAAGCTTCTTTATTTGAATCCATCGACACACCTAAAACTGTAAATCCTTTGTCTTTAAAACGGTTAAAGGCTGAAACAACATTTGGGTTTTCCATGCGGCACGGCTTACACCAACTAGCCCAGAAATCAATTAATACGTATTTACCTTTATAGTCCGAAAGTTTAACCGGCTTGCCTTCCGGAGTGTTTTGAGTAAAATTATTTGCCGGATAACCTACCATGGTTCCTTTTATAGCGTCGGCCTTTTTGTTTGCAGACACTACGTAAGAATTCTTAGCCATTGAAGGATCGATGTTACCAAGAGCTTCCAGCATGTTTTCAATAGGAATATTTTCGTTACTAAAATCAATAGCAATGATATAACAACTCATTTCCGATTTTGGATGCTTTTTTACAAACTCCTTAAGGTCGGAAACGTAACGCATATTGAGATTCTGAAAATCTTGTTGTATTGCCTGCATAGCAGCTCCATTACCACTTTGCGAGGCAGCGCCATAGTCGGCCTGCATTTTTTGTTGTTGAATAACCAACGTGTTTATCATTTGTTTGTATTCCTGATAATCCTTTTGGTTTTGCCCTCCCTCAACAAATGAATAATTAAGCGAATCGCTTATAAGTGTTGCTTTTATGGTGGTATTGTCTGTAAAAAAAAAGTAGCTCGGTTGCGCGTTAGGTTCGCTGTTAAGAGTAAACCAATACATATTAGGCTCTACTGCTTTTAGGTTAAACAGAAACTTCCCATTATTTACCCTGGCTGAATCGGTAACCGTTTTATCTTTCCATTTATGATGGACATAAATAACTTTCCCGGAAAAATTCCGGATAACTCCGTCTATTTTAAATGAAAATTGTTTTTCCTGATTTTGTTTTTGGGAAAAAGCCGAACTAAAAACTAAAGTTGTAATAAGTACTAAAAACTGTTTTATCATATTGTGTATTTACTTTAAACAAATATACCAAGCTTTAAATATAAGGCTTTTAGTTTTAGAATTTTTAACCTTTAAGAAAGTGAGTTTACCTTAGGTGCCGGTAAAGTATTAACAACTATTTAATCAGCTCGGCAAGTTTTTCTTCAAGAACAGGCCCTCTCAAATTTTTAGCAACAATCTTTCCTTCTTTGTCTATCAAAACATTTTGAGGAATATTTTGTATGCCATATAGAGTTGCCACGTCATTATTTCCTCCTTTAAGGTCGCTTAAATTCGTCCATGTTAAATTATCACTTTTAATTGCGGCCATCCATTGATCTTTGTTGGTATCGAGTGAAATTCCAAGCACGGTGAAATCTTTATCCTTGTACCGATTGTAGGCGGCAACTACGTTAGGATTTTCCATGCGGCAAGGTCGACACCAGCTTGCCCAAAAATCAATCAAAACATATTTTCCTCTAAAATCCTTGAGTTGTACCATTTTCCCGTCAACAGATTTCTGAGAAAAGTTATTGGCTTCGGCGCCAATCATCGTTCCTTTTATATCATTTATTCGTTTTGTGGCCAACTTAACGAACTTTGTATTCGCTATATTCTTATCGATATAATTAAGGCATTCCACTGCTAAGTCAATCGGAATGTTAGGGTTATTAAATTCCCGGTAGATAATGTAACCACTCACGGCAGATTTAGGGTGAGTCTTGATGAAATTCTTTAGATCGATGCTGTAATAATCTGCAGTAATGGTTTGATACTCCAATTGAATGTTTTTTATAGCTTCTGCGTCACTTTTTTGTGAGGCCAGGGTATAAGCGGTTTGTAAGCGTTGCTGATTTGCCCCTAGTTTCCCAATAATATCCTTATACTCCAGATAATCTTTTTGTGTTTGCCCGCCTTTGACTGTGGAATATAAAAGAGAATCGCCCCCAATGACAATTGCCTTCACTGTACTTTCATCAGCAAAAAAAATAACGTTTGGCTGAGCATTAATGTTATTAGTAAGTGTAAACCAATACATATTTGGGTCAACCGCCTTTAACCTGAATGCGAATGTTCCGTCTTCTATTTTGGAGGAATCGGTATAATCTTTATCCTCCCATTTGTGATGCAGGTAAATAGTAGTTCCGGTAAAATTTCTTATTTTACCCTCTACTTTAAACGAAAACATTTTCGGCTCTTTTGTTTTGTTGGAAAACATTGAACTAACACCGAAAACAATTATTGTAAGCAGAATGTATCTCATCATAAAGTGCTGTTACACAAATATAACAAGCAGACACAGAGCTTTGACAGCTCTTTTTACTTTTAACATTTATTATTATACGAACGATTGCATATAGCACCGAACTGTTTCATAACCCGTAAAAATAACAGGTATGAGATGTTATCCGGTAAAACTCGTTCTGAGCGCAAAGATTTTCCGTGAAATTGAAGTAAACTTGGCTTCATCCATATCCTTCGGATCTTTTATTACATTAATTTCCTGATGAATTGTTTTGAATTCATTACTCAACGCTGTAGCATCCTTTTTATCCTTGTATTCATCTAAAAGAGCAATCAAGTTCCCCAGATGAAAACGTTGCTCCCAAAGGTGAGTGTACGCTCGCTTTTTTACATCCACATTAGTCGAATTCTCAGCTATTTTACCTGTCAGATACAAACTTTCAATCCAAGATCCCGCAAACACAGAAGCCGCGGTAAATACCCGTTCATTTGTTCGCAAATAAGAATCGCTTTTTACAAAAATCTCATCGAGAATAGCCAAAAGGGAATCCTTGTTTGCAAGATTCTTTTCAGCACGTTTTCCAACCATTTGATCTACGGCACCTTTTAATCCCAGCGCATCAGACAATACAAGTACTGTCCGCATGTATTTTAAAACGTCTGCTCCTTTATCATTCACCATAGCGAAAGACAGATCCGTATTGTAAATACCAAGGTTTATAGCTTTCGAAAACTCGCTGGAATAGGTGTTTGATTTTTTTGTGTCATTAAATAACTCGTTATTATAGGGCTCACCCCATTTAGACACCTCGTTCATCATCCCCACAGGTGAAGGAATATTGGCAAGAGCAAAATCGAATTTAAATTTTGTTTCGTCACTCACGGTAATAGGTGTTGTGTCTTTTACCTCGGTCGACGGGTCTCCCGGAACCTCCAGCTGCTCAGTAGAATCATCATTTGCACAGCCTCCTAAAACAACAACTAAAAGCAAAATAGAGGTAAAAATTCCAACATTTTTCATCATAAATTCAAATTTGATTCCCAAAGATATAACAATTAACCCAATAGCTAAAAGCCGTTCTTCATAAACAAAAAAAAAAACCTCTTGCTAAAGCAAGAGGTTAACAATTGAACGCTGTTTAAAACTGCCAGAGGTCATGTTCCCATCTGAAAATATCGCCTTTCACGCGGTCAGACTCCAGCAACGCGTCGATACCACGCGCATACTCATCAATACGTCTGTCAAAAGCATTAGATTCTTTTATAACGGCACTTGCAAACTGTCGTTTCCAAAAAATATCGTCATAGGTTCTTCTCTCGCTGTCGTTTTTAGGGTTGAAAGACTCGTGTTTAGCGAAATACATTCTACAAGCAGGGAAATAAACCCAAAATTGTGTAAATGGCAATTCTTTTACCTGATCATAAGTAACAATTCCCATACCAATGATTCTAACCTCAAGAGTTGATTTCTGTTTATCAAAGAACCAATCCTCTTTCAAAGTGATTTTACGAAACTCCCTGAACATCCACAAAGAATCTGCAGGAGGTAATATCTTGGTTGTAACCTCAGTACCATCTTCCGTATACGAAATCTGATCAGTAGAGTCTCCCTGACGCATAATCCTTGTACGAATATCCGCCAATTCCATTGGAATCAAAAACTCCTCATCGGTAAACGCAGTAACCTGCCCTCCAAGTATGTATTTTAACAGAACTTGCAAGTAAGATATCCTGCTGGTATTTGGTTCTAAAGGATAATAAAGTTGGTGGTTAACTTTTTCACGCATGTCGATTTCACGCCAAACACGTTTTTCCCAAGTAACGTCTCCTTCACGAAGGTGCGTATACGGTATAAAACGGCGGTTGACAGAGTTTTCTTTATCGTAAACCCCATCTCTATACTCCCCAGGAGTAAAAACACCCGGTTGAGCCTTAAGACCTGTCACAAATAAACTCGTTGTAACAACTGCAAGTATATACGCGATTTTTTTCATGGTTAGTTTTTAATTTTAATTGTAACACCAGGTACATTAGACACAATTTGTCCATCTGGCTTTTTAACCTTAATGTTATCAAAGAATATTTTACTTCCGGTACCAGCCTGCGACAAAATTGCTTTGGCATCGGCATTGAGGTTATTACCCTGACAGGTCGTAAATTTAGTTTGTCCCTTAATACTTCCTGTTACGTCAAAAGACATTACAATGTAATTTGCTTTAAAATCAAAACCCGGAGCATTAGCACCAACACCACCGATAGCAGCTAGTTCAGACTTTTTCAATTCAACAGTTCCGGATTTTCCACCAACCGAGGCAACCGGTGGCGGTAAAGGTTTAACCCTAAAAGAAATCGGCGGACCTTGTGGTTTTACACCATCTTTTGTCTTCGCTGAAACTGTAATGTTACAGGTGCCTGTTCCTGTAAAGGTAAACTCGTATTTTCCCGGTCCTTTCTGAGTGTATTTAACTCCGGCACCCGATGGATTAACCATGATGTCGGCGGGAGAAATACCAGCTGCTGAAGCGGAAACAGGATTAACAACTCCTGCGTAAAACACATTCATTTGATCAGCAGAAACTGCAACAGAAGGAGGCGCCACTTTATAAGTTTCCTCAAAAGGATAAACTTCATAGGTACCATCCGGCTTCTTGAAACGTATCGATCCTTTAAAGGTTTGATCCCCCTGAGAACTTGTACCAACTTTATATTTACCTAAACCATCAACAATTGGCAAGCTTTTTCCGGAAGGCCCGGTCATAGCTTTAGCAGCGGCAGAATCAACACCAACCAACACTTCCATATCCCCCACGCCCAGTTTAGAAAATGCAGCAGATAAGAAGATATCCGCCGTGTATTCCTGACCTGCCTGAACATATTTAGCAGGGGCAACTACCTTTGCGACGAGCTTATCTGGCTTAATGGATAATTTACCACTGGCGGCTGAAAATACCTGTAATACTTCGGCTTCGGCATTCTTAACCTCTACCTGCAGTTTACTGAGGTTAGCAACAACTGCAGCCATAGGAAGGTGATAAATATTCTCAATCTCCCAGGTCATTTTTATACCATCTTCCACCTCGCCAGTACTATGAGGCTTTAAATCAGCTAACTTTTTCTTTAAGTTCTCATAATCAGCAGGAAACAAATGTTCGCCTTCCGTTTTCTGCATCTTATCAACCATTGCAATCAAATCGGCAGCAAGTTTATCCATTTTGCCTCTCAACTCTGTGGCTGTTAACGAACCTGTGATCGGAGAAGTAGGTTCAGAGCCTAACAACGCAAAACCGGGATCGTCATAATTGTCATAGTTTTGAGTATGCTTAAGCTGCATCGTATCAACTGACTTTGGATTCTCAGGTTTTTCTGTTTTAAGTATAACATACTTTTTAACCCCTTCAATGTATTCGATCGTTTCATCAAACATTTTTTCAGCTTCCTTTGCCCGTTGATAATAGGGCTTAGCACCTGTATTACCATCCAAAGACTTTTGGAAAGCTTCTGAAATCCGCTTATTGTTTTCCGAAAGATTGTCTCTGGAACGTTCCATACTTTCGTTCACACGGATATATCCTATTAACACAGATTTTGAAATATTTAATGCGAGAAGAGCGGTAAGTACAAGGTACATCATACCAATCATCTTCTGCCTAGGAGTTTCTTTTCCACCACCCATTTTTACTTAGTCTTATTTATTTAGTGTTAAAATCTAATTATAATAATGCAACAAATACTATCTAGTTACGCCCAATTAAGGTTTAACATTCATAGCACTAAGCATATTACCGTATACAGTATTCAGAGCGGTTAAGTTGCTGGATAAGGTCGCCATCTCCTGACGGTACTTTTTAGTATCGTCAACAGAATCATTAAGGTTTTTCATAAGATCGGATAAACCTTCATAGAATTTATTTGTCGCATCTAAATGAGACCTGTTTCCTTCTAGCTGCAATTCGTAAGTGGCGTTCAACGCTGACAAGTTTTTAGAAACCTTTGTTAACGAATCACCAATAGATGTACCAGCGTCATTTGAGTCTGCAAGTGTTGCAATAGAATCTGCCGCTTTGCTGTATGTATCGGCTAATTGAGACACATTTTTAGAGGCGGTTTTAACACTATCCACATACTCATTGGTAGCAACCGTTGCGTTAGTAATGTCTGCAATTTTACCAGCAGTGTCACTGATGGAACGCATACCCGAACCAAGGCTTTCCAGTAATTCTGGTCCTATTTTAGCATCGGCTAACAAATTATCTAACTGATTACTGATAGGTAAATTATGCCCTTTCTCCTGCTCTTCGATTTCGTCGTGTCCCATACCTGCTAACTCCGGGTAAGCAAGAGTCCAATCTACCTCCTCATGAGGAATATCAATACCAAAAAGAATAAATAACAACGCTTCAGTACCAAGACCCGCAATTAAAGCGATAGATGCGCCAGGCCAGTGCATAATTTTAAACAATGCTCCAACAATTACGATGGATGCGCCGAAGCATGATGCTAAGTGTAAGTACCTTTTAAATCCTTTTACTTTTCCTAATTTACTCATAGTGTTCTGTGTTAATTTTTGTGTTAGCGTTTAGTGTTTATGTTATTTGATTGGAGATTTAAAGAGCATCAAACTTTGAACGACCGAGATAAGTCATCACGTTACGGAAGCCAAGATAACATTTTGCAGTATCCTGATATTCGTATGTACGAGCGCTGGTTTGGAGGTAATAACCTACATCTTTCCAACTTCCACCACGAATAACTTTACGTTTAAGTACGTTCGCATCTTTTTCCTGAGCTTCGAAAACGTAATCCGGGTTTAAATCGTGTTGAAAATCGTACGCCGATTCATCAAAGGCGTTACTTGTCCATTCAGAAGCATTGCCAGACATACAGTAAAGACCAAAATCATTCGGATTATAAGAATAAACGTATAATGTATGGAAACCACCATCGTCAATATAAGATCCACGCATTGGTTTGAAGTTACCCAGAAAACATCCTTTGGAGTTACGAATATAAGGACCTCCCCAAGGATATGGAGATTTTTCAAGACCGCCACGGGCTGCATATTCCCACTCGCTTTCAGTAGGCAACCTGAAGTCATTTACGATGGACTGACCTGTTCCAATCAGAAAGTTATTTAGTAATAGTGAACGCCAAATACTGAATGCGCGTGCCTGTTTCCAAGTAACACCTACAACGGGATAATCGTCGAATGCCGGGTGCCAAAAATACATGTTTGTGAGAGGTTCGTTGAACGAGTAGGTGAAATCATGTACCCAAGCCAAGGTGTCAGGGTAAACATTGATAATGTCCTTTATAATGAATGTTGATCTATCACGTCCTTTTCTCTCCTGAACTACCGGATAATTTCCATTACCTATAGACTTAGCCTCTTTTATGTTGTAAGTACCAAGGGTTTTACTGTCTTTTGTTGGATCTGAAGGCAAAGAAGATGGTGATCCGGGAACTCCGTTTTGTCCATCATTTAATGTTACACCGTTAATATAATCCGCTTTTTTGTAATCGTGAGCCGCATCCTGCACGTCAGGGGATTTATTTGGAATAAAGCGATTTGATTTAGAAGCCGCCATCCGGATATCGATCCTATAATATTCGTAATTTAATTTACGGGTATCTATTTCTTTACGATTGTAAAACCGCTCACCCTCAGGTAAGTATAAAGGCTGTAAATCAGCCCTATAATCATCATCGTCTGTTTCCCAATTAATCCGTTCTTCCCAATTGATATAGGGGTCTTGTAAATTATTATCAGCGCGATAAATAGGCCACATTTGGAGAAAGTCATCTTGAGAAAGCTGAAAACTTTCTGCATCAGGTCCACTTCCGTTAGCCAGCAATTTGCGGGCAATTGAATCACGTACCCAAAAAACGAACTGACGGTATTCGTTATTAGAAATCTCGGAGTCATCTATATAAAATGCCTGCACAGACACCATTTTAGATTTGGTTGTATGCGCCATTGGCGTTTCTTCATCATCAGGCCCCATATGATAGGCCCCCATTGGAATGAAAAGCGTACCGAACGGATCGGGTTGATACCATTTTTCGCGGCCTTCCACCCCGACTAATTCGCCGGTGCGCTTGTTGCATCCTGCAACAACAGCTACGAATGAAGCTAATACCAAGAGTTTTTTCATATTGCTTATTTTAGTTTATAACCACAACCGGTAACTAAGGTTACGTTCTTATTTTTGTTCAAAGTTATTAACATTAATTGTTAGTTGTAAATGGCTTAAACGAAATTTTCGATAAAAGGTTACAAATATTTTTTAATCCAAAAAGCGATCGTTTGCGTAAGTAGTAGGTTTTTTGATTTTTGGAACAAGGCAAACACCTAAAACGATCTCGTGTGAACCGAATTTTTTAAATTGAGAGGATGTTGAAAAGTCATAAGAATAACCTGCCCTAACCATAGTTGTTCCTCCAATTAATTTTTGGTATCCAATCATACCCGCAAATGCAGCGGTGGTACGGTAGCTACCACCCACCCAAATCATATCGCTCCACATATAGGTTAAATTGAAATCAGCAGCGGTTGCCGCCACATCTGTTTTAACCAAAACGTTGGGGGTAATTTTATTCCATTTATTGATGATAAATGTTTTGCCCGCAGTAGCATAAATATGTTGACTCAGTTTATATTCAAGGCTTCCGTCACCTTTTAATACCTGACCGGGAAGATGGGTACCCGAAACGCCAACATAAAAATTGTTAGGAATTTGGTAAAAAGCGCCAAAACCCACATCGTAAGTTAATTTTCCGAAATCAGGATTATTTAATGCATCACCGTAAGATCCCGGAATATGTGGATCAATTTTCCCGGTTTCAGGAGTGATCCAATTTGCATCGATCTTCTTTTGAAGGAACCCTAAGTCTAAACCAACACCCAAAGTACCTTTGCCGATCTTTTTATTAAACGATCCGGCTGCCCGAAAAAAGATGGTATTCATCGGACCGATCTTGTCATTCATTACAGTTAAACCAACACCAAGAGGAATCCCAGCAAGTGGCATATCGACAGCCAAGGCTATTGATTGCGGCGCACCTGTAAAACTGGCCCACTGTTGACGAAACTGTACAACACCACACATGCCACCTGACGTTCCAGCATAACCCGGATTGTAGATCAGTTTATTCTGCATAAATTGGGTAAACTGTGGATCTTGTTGAGCGACTGCAACCCCCGTGAAACCGGCTACTGCGATAACAATTTTAGTTAAAAGTTTTTTCATACTTTAGTTTAGAATAGTTTATAAGTATAACTTTGATGGTATACTTAGGCTGCTAAATTAGTTAAAGAAAATTAAAAAACAAATATTCTTAGATTTTTTTTAGCGTTGTCGAAACCTTAACTTCAAATATACTTAATAAGTAGTGGTTAATATTATTTGGTATTTGTAATAATAAACTTATATTTGCAGCCCAAATAAAACTAAAATTGAGTTTATAATGAAAAAAGAAACACATCCGGAAAACTATAGATTATGTGCTTTTAAAGACATGAGTAACGGTTATACTTTTATTACCCGTTCTTGCGCTGATACTAAAGAGACTATCACAATGGAAGATGGTAATGAATATCCTTTAGTAAAACTGGATATATCCATGACTTCACATCCTTTTTATACTGGTAAACAAGTGTTAGTGGATACAGCCGGTCGCGTGGATAAATTCCGCACCCGCTACGCTAAAAAGTAATCATCTTTTTAAGAAAATAAATAAAAAAACCGTTCCAAAAAGAACGGTTTTTTTATTTACAAAGAATTTACTTGCCGATACAAAATCGTGTAAATATGGAATCTAACAAATCGTCATTTGTCACCTGTCCCGTAATGTTACCAAGCTCATCCAAAGCATAACGAATATCCAGCGCCAACAGATCGCCTGCAATGTTTGCTTTTAATCCAACCAGAATGTTTTCAAGAGCTTTTGCGGCATTTTTTAAAGAGTTAGCGTGCCTCGCGTTTGTAACGATCGTATCTGTAGTGTCGAGGGTGCGCATGTCAAACAAAGCTACTAACGTACGTTTCAATTGATCCACATTCCTCTCCTCTTTTGCCGATATATAAATAACTCCTGGGAAATCCAGAAATTCGTTTTCAAGATCGGGCAGATCTTCAATATCAATTTTATTAGCAACAATAAGCAATTGCGAACTTCCAATATGCTCTTTTAAAAGTTCAATTTCCTGTTTCAAATCACCGCAACTAAAGGTATGCGCGTCAAACAAATAAATAACGATGGCAGATTTTTTAATTGCTTCGAAAGCTTTGTTCACCCCTATCTGCTCTATTATATCAGTTGTCGTGCGAATCCCGGCGGTGTCAATAAATCTAAATAATACCCCTTCAATGATCAGCTCATCTTCGATGGTATCGCGCGTAGTACCCGGAATTTCGCTCACAATGGCCCTTTCATCATCAAGCAACACATTCAAAAGCGTTGATTTACCTGCATTTGGTTTACCCACGATGGCCACAGGAATTCCATTTTTTATGACATTTCCTACCTCAAAACTCTTGACCAGTTTTTCGATAACATTATAAATTTTTGCCACCAGCTTTTTCAAATCTGACCGATTGGCAAATTCCACATCCTCTTCACTAAAATCGAGCTCCAGTTCAATTAATGCGGCAAAATCAATAAGGCTCTCCCTCAATGATTTAATTTTATCGCTAAAACCACCGCGCATTTGCTTCATAGCGACCTGATGCGATACCGCCGAATTACTGGCAATAAGATCAGCAACGGCTTCTGCCTGACTTAAATCAAATTTACCATTTAAGAATGCCCGCATGGTAAATTCGCCGGGTTCAGCCATTCTAGCGCCAACACTTAAAAGTAAGCTTAATAACTGTTGTTGGATAAATGGTGACCCGTGACAGGATATTTCGATACTTTCCTGGCCCGTGTAAGAATTTGACGCTTTAAACAGGGTTAAAAGCACTTCATCAATTATGATATCCTGATGAACAATTAATCCAAAATGCACCGTATGGCTTAACTTATCGGAAAGTGTTTTAGGCTTTAGAAGCCTGGTAAAAAAAAAGGGTTCAATGAGACTTATGGCGGAGGGGCCGCTAACCCTTATAACCGCGATAGCAGCACTACCATGGGCAGTTGCTAACGCAACAATTGTATCGTCAGTTATAATTTTCATCATACAAAAAACAGTAGTTTTTAAACTTTCGCCTCTTCATTTAGCGAACACGAAGATAAGCAAGCTTAGGATGCAAAACACAGTAAAACCTAACTTCGAAAATTTTAAAATATTAACGCGTTTTTAGGGAAAAAGAGATAAGTGGCGCAGTTTGTTAAGCGCGTTTTAACCATTTGAACGATTAAACCTAGTGTTAAAATTTTTTTTGTGCATATCATTAATTTTTGTTTACTTGCATGAAAATTAATCTATTAAAAACATCCACTTGTCGATGAATATTTATAAAGGTATGTTTAATAAACATTTTATAGCTTTAACTATTGCTGTAAGCCTCTTTACCTCCTGCAAAGAAACTAAATCAGACGATGAAAATAAGGAAGATCTGGTTGAGACAACCGATACCGTAAGGTCTGTTGTGAATGTTGGAGGTGAACTTTTCAGTGTTCCATCTCCCATTCAAACTGCGATTCTGATCCAAAAGAGCGGTGTGCCTTATGATAAATCTGTTTTAAGTACTTCTAACAAAGTGAACAACTATTCTACTGATTATTCGCGAGCCATCAATCTTGGTGTATATGGAGCTGACCTTGGCTACGTTTCATTGTACAATCAAACACAAGACGCTCTTGGGTACCTTGGATCTATTAAACAGTTGTCGGACAAACTGGGAATTTCTGCGGCTTTTGATGGTCCTACCATGGAGCGCATCAAAAATAATATCACTAACAAAGATAGTATGATGGTTCTCGTAGGTATCGCTTATCGCGCAAGCGACGCTTACCTTAAAAATAATCAACGGAGAGAAGTGAGTAGCCTGATTTTAACAGGTGGCTGGATAGAAGGTATGTATTTTTCACTTGCAGCTTACAAAGCTAAACCATCAACGCAAATTAAATTTAGAATTGCTGAACAGAAACAGGCATTAACCAGTCTTGTTAAAATCATGGGCATGAGTACATCTCCTGAAATTGTTGAATTAACTACATCACTTGCTGAGCTCGCAAAAATTTATGAAGGGATTGAATTAAAATACACTTTTGTTGAACCAACAACTGATACGGTTAAAAAGGTAACCTACATCAACAGTACTACAGAAGTAGTGGTTACGGATGAACAGATAGCTTCTATTAGCGAAAAAATCAAACAAATTAGGAACAAAATCGTTAACCCAACCCAATCATAAAATAATATAATGAAGAAATTTATCATAGCCCTGTCTTTTGTTGTAGCTGCTTCTTACAATCAATTAAATGCACAGTGTGATACTATCGCAAATATTTGCGCAAAACATATTATTGCTTCTTTCGTTTCTGACGGTCAACAATACAGGGCTCTTTTATTAAATTCTGAGGAAACCGCTGAGTTTCATACAACGTTCTTTGGCGAAACTATTTATCGGATTGCCGCCTGTAGTGGGACATCGGATGGGAATCTGATTTTCAACATTTATGATCAAGACCGTAATTTATTGTTCACCAACCGTAATCAGAAAAATGCGCCACACTGGGATTTCAAGGTTAAATCAACATTAGAAACAATTATTGAAGCTCAACTGGATGGGATGAAAAATGCCGGATCGGGTTGTGCAGTAATCCTCATTGGATTTAAACAGAAGTAAGATAAAAATATTTTTTTCTTGGAAGGATAAAGTTTTACTTTATCCTTTTTTAGTATATTTAAATTCACTAAATGAAAACTATTTTTATTTCTTTTTGTTTTGTTGCGTTCCTTTTTGCTTCAAGGGCGCAAAAATGCCCTGAATTTTTTCCGGATACAATAATGGCTCCCGGCATTGGAAAAACATTAAGTGGAGAATATTTACAGGCAAATTTAAAAAACGGTTCGATGGTTCGTTTTTATAAAACGATTACCGGCAAACTTTTTTTAAAACTGATTGTCACCGAAAACCTTTACTTTGATAAGACAGATAAACTTGAAATACAATCCGGCAGTAAAAGTTTTTACGCGAAAGATGTGACCCAGCTTGAAATGGGCAAAGCTACGGGGTATTACGTAATCGAAATTTTTAAAAATTATGTTGGTACTTTGAAGGAAGACGGAATAACAGGAATTGTTTTTGGGAAAGTGGAGACCTCATTTACAAGGCAGGATGCCAGCCAGATCAGGCAAATTGCCAAATGTTTTTATGAATCCATTGATATAAAAAAATAACTATTATTTATTATGAGTGAACGAATTCTCAGGGCACTGATGCAAATGTTCGCGATCATCGCGAAAGTAGACGGAATAAACAATACCGGAAGGCAAATTGTACAGTCCTTTCTTAAGCAACAATTAAATCTTGAGCAGGTGGAAACCTATTTAAAGATTTTTGATGAGTATCTGGAGTCGCATCAAAATGCGAGTAAAAAGAAGGAGGGGGCCGCAAAACGCACCTCTTTAAACTCAGTAAAAGTATTGAGAATCTGTACCCAGATAAACCAGGAACTTGAACAACCTCAGAAGGTGATCGTGTTAATCCGTTTATTGGAATTTATTTATTCTTCGAACGAAATTTCTGATCAGGAATTCGAATTTGTAACTACTGTTGCGGACACGTTTAATATTCCGAACGAAGAGTTTTTATTGCTTAAATCTTTCATTGAAGATAACCTGGAGGTGATACCAAACAATTCAAACATCCTCGTTATAAACAATCAGGAAAACGGATATCAAAATCAAAGTAAACATGTGTATTGCGAAACGATGCAGGAAGACGTTCGCATAGTTCAAATCGAAAGCGTTAGCATGTATGCGTTGCGGATTTATGGCAACCTCGAACTTCAGTTAAATGGACAAGGGATTTCCCGTGAGCGCGTGCATATTTTTACTCCAGGCTCTTCCATTCGTTCAAGCAAAGTAAAGCCGATTTATTACAGTGATATCATCGGTAGATTCCTTAGTGATGAATCGCAGGCGCGGATCACATTCGAAGTTAAGAACCTGGAATATAAATTTAAAGGTGGAAAACTTGGTCTTCGGGACGTAAACATCAACGAAGAGAGTGGAAAACTGATTGGCATCATGGGTGGTTCTGGCGCCGGGAAATCAACCTTGCTGAATGTGCTTAATGGCATGGAAACGCCTAGTGGCGGCTCTGTTAAAATTAATGGGAAAAACATTCATACAGAACGTAAGGAAATTGAAGGGGTCATAGGACATGTAAGCCAGGATGACTTATTAATTGAAGAGTTAACCGTTTACGAAAATCTCTTTTACAATGCCAAACTATGTTTTGGAAATTTAAGCGACGATGAAATCGCCAAAAACTGTAACGCTCTTTTAGCTAGTTTAGGATTAAGCGAAACCCGTCATTTAAAAGTGGGTTCTCCTCTGGAGAAAACGATCTCGGGTGGGCAACGCAAACGCTTAAACATTTCGCTTGAACTGATACGTGAGCCCAGTGTCTTGTTTGTTGACGAACCTACCTCTGGTTTATCGTCGCGCGACTCCGAAAACATTATGGACCTTTTAAAGGAGCTTGCGTTAAAAGGTAAACTGATTTTTGTGGTTATTCACCAACCCTCTTCAGACATCTATAAGATGTTTGATAAATTAATGATCCTCGACGTTGGCGGATACCCCATTTATTATGGAAATCCTGTGGACGCGGTTAGTTATTTTAAACGCCTGGTAAATCACGTGAATGCTGAAGAATCGGAGTGCAGCCACTGTGGTAATGTGAACCCCGAACAAATATTTAATATTATAGAGAGTAAGGTATTAGACGAATACGGAAATTTAACTTACAACCGTAAGGTGAGCCCCGTCACCTGGAATACACACTATAAAGAGATTATCGAAAATAACATTCACTCTGATAAAAAACACACAGAAATTCCCGAAAGTATTTTTAAGGTTCCTAATATTTTCAGACAATTTAAAGTCTTTCTAACGAGGGACGTTAAGAGCAAATTAACCAACACGCAATACCTGTTGATTAATTTTCTGGAAGCGCCATTGCTGGCATTTATTTTGGCCTACCTCGTTAGGTTTTATAATACGGACGTTGACACCAGTAAGGGTTATATTTTTGGTGAAAATGAAAACATTCCTGCATACATGTTTATGTCGGTAGTGGTGGCGCTTTTTATAGGCCTTACAGTTAGCGCGGAAGAAATTATCCGGGATAAAAAAATCAGGAAGCGCGAATCTTTTTTAAACCTGAGCAAAGGGAGTTATTTATGGAGCAAAGTAGTTATCATGTTCGCTTTATCTGCCCTACAGACCCTGATGTTTGTATTTGTAGGTAATTATGTTTTAGGAATTAAAGGCATGTTTACCGATTATTGGATGGTATTATTCACCACGTCCTGCTTTGCTAACATTTTAGGCCTTAATATTTCATCGGCTTTTAACAGCGCGGTAACGATCTATATTTTAATTCCTTTCTTAATCATCCCACAGTTGCTGCTCGCCGGAGTAGTTGTAAAATTTGATAAATTGAATCCGACACTTGCAAAAGTTGGCAGTGTGCCGTTAAGCGGTGAAATTATGGCCAGCCGTTGGGCTTTTGAAGCGCTAGCTGTAAATCAGTTCAAAGAAAATAAATACGAACGCAATTTTTACAAATACGATAAGAGTATCAGTGTAGCGCAGTATAAAAAGGACTACTGGATGCCAAAACTGGAAAGTAAGCTTACAAAAATCGATAATACAGTAAAGGAAGGGAAAACGTTAAACGATGCGAAAGAGGATATTGAGTTAGTGTACAATGAAATAAAAAAAGAAAGCGCATTTAATAAAAAAACCAAGTGCGAAGTTCTTTCAAGAATAAACACAAGAGATTACAACGCCGATGTTGTAACCGGAATCAGAGACTATCTGGCCAGAATAAAGGAATATTATATCAACGTTCAAAATAGCGCGTACAAAAAGCTTGACGAAGTAAAGGTGGGAATGCAAACGACTCCTGAAGAAAAAGAAGCTTTCTTGCTTCTGGCCGAAACCTGTGACAACGAAAACCTAAATAACCTGGTAAAAAATGCCGGCGAATTAAACCGATGTATTGAGAAGGACGGTAAATTGATTCAACAAATTGATCCGGTGTTTGAAGATCCCATTGATTCCAAATTGGGACGGGCACATTTCTTTGCGCCACGCAAAAACTTTCTGGGCCATTATTTTTCGACGTATTGGTTTAACCTGTGTGTTATCTGGGTGATGAGTTTTGTGTTGATCATCACACTCTATTTTGACGTGTTTAAAAAAGTATTGGATCTATTTGGTGCCATAGCTTCACTTAAGCCTAAAAAGAAACTCTAAGCCAATTAGTGGCTTAATTATCACTATTTGCCGGGGGTATAACCCCCGGCATTTCTTTTTCATTCTGAGTCGCATCGCCACTTTTCACTCTGGTGAACTTTGATTTCAATTTTAAAAAACCGGTTTCAAGATACCGATAAGACAGCCAGGCCATCAAAACGCTTAAGCCAATGCTTGCCGTATACAAAACCAACTGGGAAAACCATGCGTTGCGAACCGGAAATTGGATAACTCTTAACACGCCTAATACCATTGCGATTGCTATCATGTGATACATGTAAATGCCATAAGAAATTCTCCCTAACATCCTAAATAGCTTATTCTCGAGGCGGATAAGGGAGTTTGGATTAAGTGAAATATTGAGAATAATCAGTAAAAACAAAACTGAATAAATGAGAAAAATTCCATCCTGCAAAAGAGTTGGAGTAAAATAAATTAACATACCCGTAAGGGCTAAAGACCCTAAAAGGATATAATTATTAAGTAACCGGGTAAGATAGCGGCGTTCAAAGACCATCCAGGCCCCTATTCCTCCAATTGCCATGCTTTCAATTTTAAACATAGCAAAAAAAACTTTTATCACTCTTATGAGGTTTGAACCAGGAAAAACTTTAAATAAGATTAAAATGCTAATTTTCAAGCCTATCAATCCAACAATAATAAATACCAGCACCAACAAGATATTTTTTGACCGTTTCACCACCCAGGGCCATATCAGGTAAAATTGTTCCTCAACGCCAATACTCCAGGTATGGCCAATGTGAGGTAGCGGGTTAAATAAGATAAACGCAAGATTGGGGAGCATCAACAAAAACAACAACAGGTTCGTGATGTTGAACTGATTCGTAAAGAGTTTAAAATAAGGTACATCCATAAAATGCAGAAAGGGGAGAATAAAAAAACCGGCTAACACAATTATAAAGTAAAGTGGCCAAATGCGTAGGATCCGACGCATATAAAAATCTCTAACACGAATTGTGCCTTCCTGTTTTTTTTCAACCAGTAAAAGATAGGTAATTAAGAATCCACTTAAAACAAAGAAAAAAATCACGCCGAGTCCGCCGAGTTCAAAAACAAGCTTACTTGATTCATAATAGTAATCATAATTCATTTGGCCCTTAATTAGCTCCGTATGGGTAATAATAACGGCCAGTGCGGCAAAAAAACGCAATCCATGAAGTCCTTTAAAATACACTTGCTCTTTCATTTTTAGACTCTAGAACTGAAAATAAATAAACGGCTGCATTTCACCACTCATAAGTTGGTACATACACAGTACCGCAAAAACAATTATCAATCCCATAATGAAATAAGAGCGGGAGGCGAACCATTTTCTGTATCGATCCTTAAGGTGTTCTGGGATCCAATGAACCAGATAACCTAACAAAATAGCGAACAAAACAACTTTATATCCGACAATCACGTCAAGAAATAGTTCAGATCCAAAATGTTCGCTGATCCTGTTGAAAATCATATTGACCGTTTCCATGTTGCTGCTCCTGAAAAAAATTCTGGTAAAACTTATGAATGAGAGCGTAACAAGCATTAAAATTATTTTCATAAAAAGGCTGTTATTGCCTTTAAATGGTGAAATTTTAGTCCAGGTTTTATGGACAACAAGCCCAATACCGTTTAAGCCGCCCCAAATGATAAATAACCAACTGCTTCCATGCCACAAACCGCCTAACAACATTGTAACCATTAAATTGATATTTGTATTTAACCCTCTTTTAAACCGCTCAGAAAAATAGGACAGGATTAAAAGGACGACGGTAATAAAAATCAAAATAACTATCAACCATATTTTGCCACTTAACAGAACCAGAAAAACAGCAATTACAGCCATAGCGATGTAAGAACCAATTGTGCCCTTGCGATTCCCTCCCAAGGGAAAATAGAGGTATTCCTGTAGCCAGGTTGATAGTGAAATGTGCCAACGCTTCCAAAATTCGCTGGTACTTGTTGATTTATAAGGAGAATTAAAATTAGCCTTCAACCTGTACCCTAAAATTAAAGCTAAACCGATAGCCATATCCGTATAACCACTAAAATCCATATAAATCTGAAGGGAGTATCCGAAAATACCTAATACGGTTTCCAAGCCACTGTAATAATTGGGGCTATCAAAAATCCTATCAATAAAATTAACCGCTATATAATCCGCAACAATCTTTTTACAAAAACCGTTTATGATCCAAAAAATTGCCATCCCAAATTCAAATTTGCTAAGCCGGTAAGGCTGATAAATCTGGTGAACAAATTCGTGAGCTTTGACAATAGGTCCGGCAACCAAATGCGGAAAAAAACACACAAAAAAACCATAGTCAAACACCGATTTAACGGGTTCAATTCTCTTACGGTAAATATCAATGGTATAAGATAATGATTGGAAAGTAAAAAAGGATACTCCTACTGGTAAGATTAGCTGATCAAGCCTGAAATGAGTAGATAGGTAGGTATTCGAAAACGCGGCAAAATGATTGAAAAATTTAAATTGGTCGCCGCTAATCTGGTTAAAACTTTCAGCAAAAAAATAAGCGTATTTAAAATAGCACAACAAAGTAAGGTTTAACAACACGCTAACGGTAAGAAACAATTTTTTTTTCCAAATTGACGAGCCGACGTGAATTTTTCGTCCCCAGAAATAATCACTACAAATAGTAAACACAAGTAACAAAACAAAAACCCCGCTGGTTTTAAAGTAGAAAAAAAGGCTAACCGCCAATAAATAGATTGTACGTAACTTATTAATCTTGTATACCAAAGAATAAAACAAAAGGACAATTAAAAAAAAAGCCCAAAAGAAAAGTTGAGTAAACAACAATGGTTTATCTTGTGTATAAGCAAGTATGTTATTTATTATACCGATATCAGCTTTTTTGATTGTTATAAGATCGGTTAAGCGCTTCAAACATTAAATTGCCTAGTAAAACATAGCCCCTTGGAGAGAAATGTACTTTGTCTTTTGATGCAAGGCCAGCTTTATACCACTTTGTCATAGACTTATAGCCTCCCATAATGGAGAAGAGATCCCACACTGCCAGGTTGTGCTTTTCCATTAACTCGAACATGGCGTCGCGCGCCAACACGGTGCGTTTGTTGGAGGTACGCCGTTTAATGTAATTGTCGGTGGTGGTAGTTAGAATGATTGCAACACCTGGATTTGCCTTTTTAGCAAACGTAATGAGGCTGTCGTAGTGTTCAATGTAGTCATCTTTTTCAAATCCTTTAGACTGGGTATCATTTACGCCGAGAGAAAGGATCATGAGATCAGCATCGAGGGTTTGCAATTGCGAAACAAGATTGGCGCATTTCAAAAAGGAACTACTGGAAGCGCCATTAGCGCCAAGTCCGGCGAGATAAAAACCGGGGCTAAGATCATTCTCCAGACTGAATCCGTATAAAATAAAGTCCTTTTGCAGGGTGTCTTTTCTCAACAGGTTGAAGCCAATTGAATCTAAAGGGGAATTTAATTTAAAAAGGGTATAACCCGATTTTTCGAAATCCCTCCTTTCGTTTATCAAATTAATTCCTGGTGCAATATCGAATTCGAAACTCTGATTAAAATTATGATATACTTTTATTACATTAAACATACGGCACACAGAACGCTTCGTAATAGTAAGTCCAAAATAATTTGTGCTATCATTTGTGTTTACACTCATCGCACTCATTCCCAGTGGGAGACAGGTCTCTTTCCCTATTGCGCGGCATTTTTTCCATTTGCCGGTAGCAAATGAATTTACGTAGGGTTGACCATTCGTTTTTGCTATTTTATAAGGAAATACAAAATAACCACCGCCTTCGGTGCCAAACTCTTTTTGTAAATTACTTATAAATGTGCTACTCCATGTGCCGCCTTGTACGTGCGAACCACCCATGTGTACAACCGTGATCCTGTCTTTTTTTTCTGTTTTTAACCGATCCAGTTTTTTATACAATTTCAAAAAAGCTGTACTATCCTTTGAGAAATATAAGTGATTTAAACTCTCGTGAATAAACGGGTATTTGCTGGCATGCTCCTGAGAAAAAACATTAACGGAAATAAAAAACAGTATGGTAGCTAAAAACGAGCTCTTAGTTTTGAAAAAAAATACAGATGGATACACTTTCAATGTTTATTTTTTAAATAACGGTTATATTCCTTGATTAATGATGCGTACAACAAAGTTGCCATTTTTCTCGCCCCTTGTGGGCTAAAATGAATGTAATCTGAAGCTGCAAGTTTTTGGGCGACCCAGCTTTCCATGCTGTTTTTGCCACCCATGCAATCATACATATCGAAAAAAGCGCAGTCACTGTTCAGAACCACTTTTTTTATTTCATCGCGCATCTGCTCAAGGTAGGGATAAGTGACATATTCGGTCCCCTGTTTAATACTCATATCTGACGGGCCAATAAAAAGAATACTGGCGTTAGGTGCAATTTTCTTTACAATCGAAATTTGCCCCCGCAGGTAGCTGGCATAATTTGCAGCCATGATACTATCCTTAATAGATGGAGTGGCGTTTCCGCCAAATTGCAAAATGATGAGCTTCACATTTAAATAGTCGTAAAATTGTTTAAGCTGTGGCGCATTTATCTGATGAAAAAAAGTTCCACTACTTCCCCTCATAGCTATATTATCAACCATAACTCCTGTTTCGCTTTCGAGTGAGACACCATAAAAATCAGGACTATCTTTTCCCGAAAATTTAAAAGAATGGGTATTGGATCCGCGGCCAACTGAATATTCTTTTACCCGGAAATAACCCGCCGCTTCCAAACTATCTGCACCAATGAGTGCCGGACCATCAAAAAACTCAGCCCAGGTTTTTGATTGAGCCCCACCATAAAACAGTTTAATTTTTTTGTATTGCATTGCGTTACTTCCGCCTAACTTAGTTGTTGTAATTTGAATACTTGATGTGATGATTGTGCTGGAATCGTTTGTTTTTCGATAATTACTATACCTGCTAAATCCTGCCAAAACTCCATAGTTGGAATGTTTAACCCGTTTATCCTTCATTGTAAAAACTGTATACCGATCCCATTCAGGGCCAGCATTTATTCTCGTGATTAAACTGGGCGAAATGGGTGTAAAAGAAATTAACCCGGGGCCATGCCCACCAAATTGCCCTTGTAACTTTAATCGTAAATAATCTGTGATCCTATCTCCTTCTATCTGGCTATCCCCGTAATGCAATACGCGGATAGAAGCCGGATTATCATTCAAACTCCTTAATGCGCTAAAAAATTTCTCAAGTGCTGAGTTATTTCTATACTGGATTTCAGTATTTAATTTCGGCATTGAATCGACGGGAGATTCAAAAGCGCTATCCGATGTCGTATCAGAAATACTGAAGGTTGTATCCACGGCGCTAATCGCATCAAGTATTTTTGTAATGTCCTTTTTTGCCTGTTTATGACCAAACAGGTAATTCATATCAGGGAAATTGAGCTGTACGCTTGCACCTATATCAAGTCCCTCCTTCGGAAAGTTAAAGCTCAACAAGCTGAGGGCGAGAAAAAGAAACACGCCAAAAATTAAACTGTGCCACGGTTTGTGCATTCCATAAATGTAATTAATGCAAAAAAAATAAGCCATTATTTACAAAAGAGTTGTCCACATTTTACTTTGAATAATTATTGCTCCGGGAGCACAGAAAAACTAACTTTGAAGCCATGAACAATTTGCCGTCCAGATACTTAGTAGTTATTGCGGGTCCAACGGCCGTAGGAAAAACCGCACTGGCCATTCAACTGGCCAAGCACTTTCGTTCCGTAATAATTTCGGCAGATTCCAGACAATTTTACCGGGAACTTTCGATCGGCACGGCCAAACCGAATGAGGAGCAGTTAAAAGAGATACCACATTATTTTGTAAACAATAAATCCATCAATGAGCTCTATGGGGCCGGCCATTTTGAAAAGGAAGCAATAGACTGCTTAACCGAACTTTTTGAGGCGCATTCCATTCTGTTTATGGTTGGAGGTTCAGGACTATACATTGATGCGGTGTTAAACGGAGTAGATGAATTTATTGATATTCCACCTACAGTTCGCGAAACATTGAATACCAGGTTTAAAGAGGAAGGCATTACCTGGTTACAAAATGAACTAAAACACCATGATCCGGAATACTTCAACAAGGTTGACGTTAACAACTCGCAGCGGATAGTAAGAGCGCTTGAGGTTTTTACACACACTGGAATCCCCTATTCTAAGTTTTTAAACCGTGAAAAACCAGATCGCAACTTCACGCCCATTAAAATTTTGATCAACACAGAACGAAAGGAATTATACGAAAGAATTGATCGAAGGGTGGATGAAATGATGAAGCTGGGCTTATTGGAAGAAGCGAAAAAATTTTTAGACCGAAGATCGCTAAATGCTCTTAAAACTGTTGGTTATAAAGAACTTTACAATCACCTGGATGGCACGTATGGAATTGACACTGCTGTTGAAAAAATTAAACAACATACTAGAAATTACGCAAAGAGGCAATTAACCTGGTTCAAAAATAAAGACGTATTTCAGGAGTTTGACTCAAATGACTTAGAAAAAATTATCGAACATATTAACCGTTTAACTAACAAAAATCGCTCCTAGGGAAAAGAACCGCGTATACTATTTTTAATTACCTTTATTCACAAGGCATTTGTTAAATTCTAAAGCAAAACAAATTAATTTATACAGAAGTAATAGATAAACTAACATCCATCACTGACCCAGATAAGTTAATTAAATAAACCCAATAAACACTCAGATTCACTTGCATTCTTTACAACATATTGATATTTTCATTCTTCTAAATATTTCTTTCAGATCATGATTGGATCTATTAAATATTGGGATGTCAGGGTTTTATTTTATTCGTTGTAGATCTGATGCCAGCTAGATTTCTTTCATTTATAAAGGATTATAAAAAAATTGAGAAACCGGTAAAAAATGCCATTGCCTCGGAATTTTTTATCCAGATGGTGAATGCTACGTTCATGAATATTTTACCACTTTACATGACCAGAAAAGGGTTTACGGATGAGGAAATAGCCCTTTTCATTACTTTCCGTTTTCTAGGCGTTTTTGTGCTTGCTTTTCCACTAGGGCGTTTTATCAAAGGGAAAAAACTGATGCCGCTTTTTTTTCTCTCTAATGTCTGCATCCCTATTTTCGGCATGGCCATCGTCATGTCTATCGCATTCCAGTTAAAACAACTAACGCTTATCTCGCTTCTGCTGTGGGGTGCTTCGTTCACATTCATGCAAATCCCTATTTCGCCTTTTATTTTAAGGAACTCCACCAAAATGAACCACACAGCTGCCATTTCTTTAAGTTATAGTACATGGAGCTTTGGAGGGATTATAAGTGGTGTGCTTATTGCCATACTTGACTTTATGAATCCTACTTTTTTTGATGAACAGTTCATTTTGTTATTATTTTCCGTCCTGGGCTTCGGCGGCCTTATTTTTTTAAATCGGGTGAAAAATTTCGAGGAAGTAGTTATTGAACCAGCCAAAACACCACTCCTTTCCGCGAGTAAAAAAACCAATTGGGCTCTTATCATCCGCGCACTAGTACCAACATTAATTATTGCAACTGGTGCTGGTTTGACGATACCATTTATCAGCTTATTCTTTGATAAAGTACACCATGTTGATAAAGGCGGATTTTCTGTATTAAGTGCGATTGCGGCATTGTTGGTGGCCTATTGCGCCATGTTAGTGCCAAAGGTAAAAAAATACATTGGGTACAAAATTGCGATTCCAACCACGCAATCACTGGCCGTGTTCTCTTTGGTAGCTTTGGCCACCACACAGTTTTATAGCCAGTATTCAGTAGCCCTTGTTATCGCCTCGGTTTGTTATCTTCTGAGGCAACCGCTTATGAATATGGCAGGCCCAATGACTACTGAACTTGTTTTGAATTATGTTGGAAAAGAAAACCGGGAAATTACCAGCGCACTTACCGCGGCCATCTGGAGCGGAAGCTGGGTAATAAGCGGGATGATGGTTAAGATTCTTTTTGCGCATCATTTTGAATTTGTTAATATTTTTCTAATAACCTCACTGCTGTATGCTTTTGGGGTTATTATGTATTATTTGCTTATTTTAGATTACAACAAACGTGAAGAAAAAGGCCTTATTGAAGCTTAATACGTTGCTAGTTCTATTGTGCGCAGGAAATACCTCCTTCGGACAAATCATGGAATTTAATCTCGAAAAAGCGGGCTGCCAAAAATACAAATCCATGCTTTATGTTTACGGGCTTTCAGCGGGTCCAAAAATGGCTGCAATGTGTATTTATAAATTGAACTATCAAATAAAGAAGCTCGACAGCATTATTGTCAATCTCGATAACACATCCCCCGAAAGTTACCTTCAAACTTATTCAGATACACTTCACGATTATCTAAATATTTATCTGCAGAAAAAAGACAAAAAACAGGTCACCATTATCCGACTAAATAAAAATTTTGAACTTGTTGCTTCTATCGAAAATGTTGACGTTGCCAGACTTAATAGCGTTTCGGGATTCGAAAATGATCTTTTTTATTTTAAAAATTCCGTTTATACCGTTAAAACGCAGGATGATACTTCCGGGAAACAGTTTTACTTAAACAAGTATTCCTTAAAATCGGATGTTAAAAACTTTGAATATGCCCCCGAATGGCAGTTCCCTTTTGAAAGGAAAAATATTAATTCAGTACACATTTTTTACGCCGACCATAAACAGGTTGCCATGTATGTAAATGTGCACAGTGGATTAAAACAAGGTCAGTGGATTTTGAGAATCAATGCAAAAAATGGCAGTCTTATACGAGGAACAAAATTAAACGAACGGGGCGACCGGTCGGTGTATGAGTTCGGTAACTTTATTGCCGATACGATTAAAAAGACCTTCACCTTTTCAGGTCAATTATTTAACGAAAAACAATGGTCCGAAAACGTTAAACAACCGGCAATAATGAATTCACCCAATGTCTTTATTTATCTTATTCAGATTGATTCGCTGGGAGATATTATTGCAAGAGATAATTTTAAGGCCCCGACAATTGGTTTAAAACTGGGGGTAAAAAAGAACGGCGGAAGTTACTTACTTAGGATTTCAAATATGTTTAAAACCAACGAGGATAAACTATTTTTAGAAACTGACATTTTCAGGAGTTTGGATAATTTGCAAACATTTCTGTATTCCAATACATCTTTTCTGATTATTTCACCCGGTGATGAACAATTGGTTTTGGAAAAATGTTCCATCGCTGTAAATACTCAGATTGAAACGTATTTTGCAACATCTGACAAACTGGATTTAAACGGATTGTTATCCAACGACTCACTCGGCCAATTTGAAAAGCTTTACTTTAAACCACTCACATTGCCAGTAAAACTGGCATTTAAATTAAACTCCGCCGGGGATGAGTTATGGTTATTAAAAAAATCGTATTCTAAAAAAAACATCGTTAATTTCTCATTGCTCGCCCCTGAAAAAAACCAATATCAACTAATTAACTTAGAAGATTTTCCGAAATCAACGGGACCTCAATGCACCCTATTAACAAGAGATGTATTTATCCTTTACAACCAGGTTTCGGACAAAAAACTCAGGCTAAAATTAGTAAGTTGGTAAATTTCAAAAATTATTAAATTAGCGGTATGATCCAACGTAAACAAACTCTCTTTTTATTTGTCTCAGCCTTAATGTGTTTATCACTCTTATTTGTACCCAGCCAAACGCTAATAACTACAATGGGGCCAATTGACGTATTATTGATCCCTTTACAGGAGCCGTTTATTTCAACTTCACTGCATTTAGTGACCATCGGACTTAACTTCCTAACTTTACTGCTAGCAGTTGTAACCGTTTTTCTTTACAAAAAAAGAGAATTACAGGTAAAATTCTGTTACACGTTGATAGTATTCTGGCTGGCTATAACTGTCCTTATGGGTGTGGCTAAATTTGCCGAGCTGAAAGAACCAGTAATGGCAGTTGATAAAACCTATACCGCACTGATGATGGGCGTTTTAGGCATTATTGCATCCTACATTGCGGCCCGTTTTATTAAAAAAGACATTGAACTCCTGAAAAGCGCCGACAGAATCCGATAACATGTTAGGTTTATTAAAAGTAAATATCCTACTTATCATCTTGTTTTTTTTACCTGTGGTTGTGGTTTCAGGCAATGATCCTGAACGAAAAAAAGACTCGCTAAGGCTCTACAACCCAATTAGTAAAATAAAACTGACCAAACTCATTGATTCGGTTCTGGATCTCGAAAACCCTACTGCCAGCGACCTGGAAATGCTTAGCCGCTACTCGGCCCTCTATCATGGCAACAGCTCGTTACACGACCGCAACCCAGAATTTAATCTCAATGATTTGAGTTTTTATTCTGCTTCTGATGAAAAGATACTATTCCCCCTTACAAAACTTGATAGTTTGCCTTCCAATTTTAGTATTGTTCTTGAAAATGATTACCTGAGTTACTTTTTTTCACCTATCAGAGGGGTAGTCACTTCGAATTTCGGATGGCGGGAGGGTCGTATTCATAAGGGCATTGATATAGACCTGAATAAAGGTGATATGGTGTCAACTGTTTTTGACGGCAAGGTACGAGTGGCCCGCAAGCAGGGAGGATTTGGCAATGTGGTTATTATTATGCATCCAAATGGATTAGAAACAGTTTATGCGCATCTTTCAAAAATAAAAGTGAAAGAGGGCGATATCGTGTTAAGTGGTCAAACGATTGGGCTTGGTGGCAATACAGGCCATAGCTCAGGAAGTCACCTCCACTTCGAAGTTCATTACAAAGGCCATGCACTGAATCCCGGAGCAATTATTTCTTTTGCAGAGCACCAATTATATCACCACACGATTAACCTCAGCAATAATGGAAATACCCTCTGTGCTTTTCCGAGTAATTGCGGTACCCATTTAGTAGGTAGGGGTGAAAGTTGGAATTCGATTGCTAATAAGTATGGCCTGTCATTAAAGGAACTAATGACCCTAAACGGGGTTGGCAGAAGGTATTATCTTAAAATTGGTCAGCAGCTAAGGGTAAATTAGTAAAGTGTATCTGTTTTCCACATCGTAAATGCCTATTAATCTGCAACATTTTCTTTTAAATCAGCTACAAAAAAAAAGCCCATTCAGTAATCTGAATGGGCTTTTTAAAGAATTTTTTTATTTCGGTTAGTGATGATCTTCGTGTGTCGCTTCAGCTGCAGGGACAATTGTTTTTGAACTTGCGCTGTCATTTTTCGTTTCAACCGTGGCTCCGTCATGTTCTGTAGACATCGCAGCATCATGATGTTCAGCGGGAGCAGCTGCATCGTGATGGTGTGTCGCCTCAATGGCTGCCGCATGATCGCCATGTGCTTCTTCTCCCTGATGATGAGGCTTTGGATCACAAAGGCTAAGGAATAGAACGATGATTAAAATTAATACAGAAGCTAAAATCAACGGCACTGTAAAAGCTACCGGTTTTTGCTCTGATGAATGATGAGTGTCGTGACTGCCTGACATATTTTAAAGTTTTATTGATTGCGAAAATAAGGGATATATTAGTTTAAAAAAAATTTATATCGCTTGAGTTTTTAAACTATTTATTCTGTTCTTTTACTGAAAGTGGGATTAATTAGCTGGTTCTTTTACAAATTTAAAAGCCTGGTTTCCTTTGTCTGATGTAATTTTAACCAGATAAACTCCGGTTTGGAGATTGCTTACATCTACGACCGATGCCTCTTCGAAACCGATGACGAAGGGCCCATAAACGACTTTACCAGCCAGGTCAACTATTTCCAGTCTCCCACCGCTTAAATCCTGGTCCAGATATAATTTATTTCTCACAGGATTGGGATAAAAATGGACACTCGGCAAGCCAATTTCAAAAACACCTGTAGGATCTTGCTCCATAGGGTAACCCCGATAACGGGCCTGGGTGAGCACAAAATTACCATTAAGCAGATTTCCAGTTATGTCCATTACCGGAATTTTGGCAGTAGCACTTAACCATTGGTAACTGCGCACATGGTTGGGAACCCCTAAAGGGATAACCACTGGCCCAATAGACGTTTTTATCGAATCCATTGAATACTGTGTTGTAACAAGTCTAAGGCAATTGGCTGTGCCGTTTGGCGTAGCAATTGTACCCCAGCCATCAACACGGGTAACGCGGTAACCCGTTTTGGAGTAGCGAAGAGGGATAATGGTAGTGGCGGGGGTTGCAAACCGAAATGTTGTACTGTCGTACTTTGGGTAAGTCATGGGGAAATTATAAATTTCATCTTTATCAGAATAATAACTTGGTACAGGGATATTACTAAAACTGACACCGGCTCCATCAGCCACAAATGCAGCCGGAGAAGTCTGCTTCTTGTAAAAATTATAATAATCGTTTATAGCCACCGGACCTATAGAAAGACTATTGACTATTTTTTCACCGTATTCATTGAGTGAAAGAAAAAACAGCGCGTAGGGCGTTTGAAGTGAGCTCTTAAATTCCCTTAATCCCTGGGTTGTTGATACAACCTGTCTAAAATCCCAGTTAAAATTAACCCCTGTTTGTGTGTAATTGCCCAGTGAACTTAAATCCACATCTGTATAACGAAGGGTATCGTTACTTCCCGGCATGTTCGCGTTGCCCAAAGTGATAGGTGTTTGAGCCCTTAAAAGGCTTGCCAAAAATGCAGTAATAAAAAACAGGTAATTTTTCTTCATGTTTGTCTATTTTTGTTAAGCCTTGAAATAATTTCAAAGTAAATATACTAAAAAGCTTTTTATCCGTTAATACCTATATTGAAGACACTCTGCCCATATTTGTTAGTTTTCAGATTCTTTTTATTCTCCGCAGTATTAACAGCACAGCCTATACGATTAAAAATTATTACCCATGACAAGAAGGACGAAGTTTCTAAGCTAAATTATCGGAAAACATTTGCCACAAGGCAAGCAGCATTTAATGAACTGGAGCAAGTTATCCTTACCCTCCAATACAAGGGTTATTTATTGGCAGCAATAGATACTGTTTTTTCTGACAGTAGTTCTGTTACCGCTAAACTGTCAGAAAATAAACTTTTCAAAACCGCCCAACTCAAACTTGGAAATCTCAATCCAGGCCTGGCATCAAAACTCGGCATCAGCGAGAAACTGTACTTCAATAAGGCTTTTAAATACCGGGAGGTTGCCAAAAGTTTTGAAAAAATAGTGCGTTACTATGAAAACAGCGGATATCCCTTTGTATCAGTAAGTATAGACAGTATTGATATTTCTGAGGACCAGTTAAGAGGCCAATTTAATGTGCAAAAAAACCGTTTGTTTAAAATTGACTCTATAAAAATAGAGGGTACTGCAAAGGTAAACAGGGGCTTCCTGAATCGTTACCTGTCAGTAAAAGAGGGAATGCCTTATCATGAAGATATCCTGAAAGACATTTCTCAAAAAGTAAAACAATTACCGTTTGTTTTCGAAAAACAACCTCAGGTGGTTAGGCTTACTGATAAGGTTAACAAATTGTATTTATTCCTCGACAAAAAAGACGCCTCACAATTTGATGGCATTATTGGTCTTTTACCAGACGCCGACACAAAAAAAACCGTGGTTACGGGAGACGTAAAATTAAAACTGGTGAATGGAATTTTCAGGAATGGTGAAACGTTTGATCTGGAGTGGCGGAGACTGCAATCCCAAACGCAGGATTTTAAAGGCAGAATCATTTATCCTTTTTTATTTGGTACGCCGGTGGGTGTTGATTACTCGCTTAAAATTTACCGAAAAGATACTACGTTCATCGACATCAATAATGATATTGGAATCCAATATTATTTTAGCGGGTTAAATAATTTCAAAATTTATTATAAACAACGAAACACCAACCTAATCTCGACAAGTGGCTTGTCCTATATTACTGCTTTACCCGATTATGCTGACATTTCAACACAATCGTACGGCATTGGTTTATTTGTTGAGCGGCTGGATTACCGCTTTAATCCTCACAAAGGCACCGCTTTGCAAATAAATGTGCAAACTGGCAACCGCACCATAAAAAAAAATCCGAAAGTTAACGAGGCTGCTTATAATAACCTTCTTTTGCGTTCAACCCAATACCAGTTTGAAAGCAGTGTATCCTGGTACATCCAATTGCGTCGAAATAACGTATTGAAACTCGGGCTTCAGGGCGCGTCTGTGTTTGGTAATTCATCCATCTTCAGGAATGAGTTATTTAGAATAGGAGGCTTAAAGACACTCAGAGGATTTGATGAGGAAAGTATTTACGCTTCAACGTATTTTATCCCGACCATTGAATACCGATTCTTATTTTCACAAAACTCCAATTTACTTTTATTTGCGGAGGGAGCCTGGTACGAAAATAATAGTAACGGGCAATATGTAAACGATATTCCCATGAGCGTTGGCGGGGGTATAAATTTTGAAACAAAAGCCGGCATCCTTTCCTTAAACTATGGTATTGGCAATCAGTTTGGAAACGGATTTGATGTAAGAAGCGGAAAGATCCATTTTGGATTAACAGCTTTGTTTTAATTTTCGAAAGAACTGGGGTATGCCGCCCGAAAAAGGCAAATTTTCGTCCCTTTTGGAGATCTGACTGACTTGTATTTAACCCCTAATTTATTATATTTGTATAAGGCCTGACCTTTAGGGCTTTATTCGGTCATGAAAAAAAAAATAGTAGGCTTATTTATTTTTACCTGTCTGTTCATAAACGGGCAAACAAATTATCCAAAACAAAATATTGAACTCCTTAGCCTTATCACTCCCAATTTTGGGGTACAAGCTACTGATGGCCGTTTATATTCGGGCTGTTGGGGATGGAAACAAGAATCAAAAAACAGGGAATACGCCATATCAGGCGCGAGTAATGGTACCTATTTTATCGATGTAACCTCTCCCACCAATCCATCGGTATGCGACTACGTGATTGGTAAACTCGGGTGCACCTGGCGGGAAATGAAGACTTACCAGAACTATTGTTACATTGTGAGTGATGATCCGGGGTCTAACCGATTCCAAATTGTAGATATGCAATACCTTCCGGATAGTGTACATGTTGTTTACGATGGCACTCATTATTTTGAGAGGGCACACACGCTTTTTATTGATAAGGATAAATTATACATCGGTTCGGTAACCTATTCGTTAGGTTATTCGGCCATGAACATCTATAGTCTTGCCACCCCAACAGCACCCTTATTACTGCGCGAATTGGCACAGGACATTCCTACTAATATTATCAGTGTGGTGCATGATATGTACGTTCGTAGCGATACCATTTATGCGTCCTGCGGGAACAATGGCCTTTACATTCTTAAGTACAATGATGTGGCCGATACCATTACTCAACTTGGATCGTTCACCGGCTACACCAGCGCAGGATACAATCACTCGAGCTGGTTGACAAAGGATGGTAAACACCTACTTTTTTGTGATGAAGTTCCGGCCAATCTTCCAGTCCATTATATTGACGTGCAGAACTTGAATAATATACAACCTGTTCAATCCTTCAAACCTTATGCTGGCACAACAGCACACAACCCGTATGTTCTTGATAACGATTTCGCTTTAATTTCGTGTTATCAGGACGGATTATTGATTTATGATATTTCGCAACCCGGTAATATGGCATTAGCCGGTTTTTTTGACACCCACCCGCAAGGTGGCGATAACGCGGGAAATTATTTTAATGCTCCTTACAGAGGAAACTGGGGCGCCTACCCCTATTTGCCCAGTGGCATCATTATTGCCCAAGATATGCAAAATGGTGTGTTTATATTAGATGCCACCACAGCTTATGCTAACAGGGTTGGTATAAAAAATAATGGTATTGATAACAAAGACCTTATATTTTACCCGAATCCGGCAAACAACTATTTGAAGTTGAAATACAATAGTAATTCCTCCTCCCTGTTCTGTATTAAGAACATGCTCGGACAAACTGTTTTTGAAACAAATCTAGGATCTTTAGTGGATGAACAAATAGACTTAAACGATTTTGAGAATGGCACCTATATTATTACTCACCGTCAGGGTAATCAACTAAAAAACAAAAAACTGATTGTTACGCACTAAAAAACCCGCCAATGAAAACAAGATTAATCTTAATTACAATTTTCTCTACCTTCTGCTTTTTTATGAAATCGCAGTATGCCTCTTCCAACTTTACACTTGTAAGTAATATTGATCCAGAACCGCTTCCGAACAGTACGGGAGAAAAATACTCCGGCTGCTGGGGCTGGTATCAATCAGCTAAAAATAAGGAATACGCAATTGCCTGCTCTCAAACAGGAACCTATTGGATTGATGTTACAAATCCCGTTACACCAACTGTATCAGCTTACGAAGCCGGAGCTCACACAAATGCTATTTGGCGGGAAGCTAAAACATACCAAAATTATTGCTATGTAGTAAGCGATGACCCTGGCACAAATAGTCTTCAAATTATTGATATGCAAAATTTACCAAATAGTGTGAATAAAATTTATGATAGCCAGGCCCTCTTTAAAAGAGGTCATGCCCTTTGGGTAGATGGCGACAAGCTATACGTTTCTTCGGTTACATACAGTAATGGCAGTTATTCAAGTTTGAACGTATATAGCCTTGCAAATCCGGCTAATCCGGTATTACTGAGACGACTTGATCAGGATTACCCTTTTATTAATAGTGTGCACGATGCCTATTCGAGAAATGATACTGTTTTTGCCTCCTGTGCCTATCAGGGCCTTTACGTTTTTAAGTTTACCCCATCAAATACCTTTCTACAAATTGGATCTCTTACGTCCTACCCATCCTCAGGCTACAATCACAGCAGTGCGCTAACACCCAACGGTCAAACCCTTGTGTTTGCAGATGAAGTCCCAAACGGTCTCCCTCTAAAAGTTGCCAACGTCAGCAATATTTCCAACATTCAAATCACCGCCACTACCAATCAATATCCGCAAACGACGCCACATAACCCCTTTGTTGTAAACAATCAATACTGTTTTATGAGTAGTTATGCCGAAGGGTTACAGCTTTACGATATCGCTAACCCTACAGCACCATTTTTAGCTGGCTACTTTGACACTTACCCACAAGGTGGTGGAAACATTAACAATTGGGGCAATAATGCTTATGTAGGACAATGGGGCTGTTATCCATTTTTTCCCAGCAAAACCATTTTCGCGCTGGATATGCAAAACGGCGTGTTTTTGCTCCGAACCTCACTCTATCAGAATCCCGCTGTATCTGCAACATTCACTCCGGTAAACCCACTCTGTACTGGTTTAACAATGAGTTTGACCAATACCAGTACTGGTGCAATCAATTATACCTGGACTTTTTCGGGTGGCACACCTACTATTTCGACAGTTACCAACCCAACCGTTTCTTTTACTTCACCAGGGATACACACAATAACATTGCTGGCCAGCAACCCTTCGTATTCAGCATCCATGAGCCAGACAATCAATGTACCAGGAAATAATTCTATTAATACAACCATTACCACCACTAACTCAGCCTGTAGTACCTGTAGTAACGGTCTAGCTTCTGCAAGCCTTAGTGGCGGGGTAGCTCCGTATACCTATACCTGGCAACCTTCAGGAGGCAATTTAAGCGCCGCACAAAACCTGGCGCCACGCTGTTATACCCTATTCATTACAGATGCCGCAAAATGTAGTTCAAGTGCTACCACTTGTATAGGATTTTTTACCGGGTTAAACCAAAACTCATTAAGTAAAGCGGATGTGCTGGTTTATCCCAATCCGGCTCACAACTTAGTGACTGTGGAGAGCGCGACAGGTATTTCCAGTTGCAGTGTTTACGACATTTCAGGTAAATTGATCTTGGTCAAGAGCAGTCATACACCTGTCACGGTTTTGTACCTTGAAAAACTCCCTACAGGCATCTATTTGCTGGAAGTAACAACCAAAAAAGAAAAAACAAAGAAAAAATTGATAATTGAATAGTACTTTTGCGGTCAGTTAATGGCATTTTCTTTTCTCTATAAAATTATTTCATAAAAATTATGTTATCAAACAATTCCGTTATTGGTGTAATAGGAAGTGGCGCCATGGGCAGCGGTATTGCCCAGGTTGCAGCAACAGCTTCTCACAAAGTGGTGATCTACGACAACAACGACCGTTCGCTAACCAATGCAAAAACCAACCTCCAAACATCTCTTAAAAAATTGGTTGAAAAACAAAAGATCAGCGCCGAGCAGCAAAATAGTATTCTCACGAACATTGCTTTTGTTTCGGAACTGAAAGCGCTCGATGAGTGTGACCTGGTAATTGAAGCCATTGTTGAAAATCTGGAGGTAAAAAAAAATGTTTTCACGGAACTGGAAACACTGGTAAATAGTAGTTGTATACTGGCTTCTAACACTTCTTCCCTTTCAATCACAAGTATCGCCGCCGCCTGTAAAAACCCAGCACGGGTGATAGGCATCCACTTTTTTAACCCTGCCACGCTGATGCCTTTGGTTGAAATAATTCCGGGGATAGCTACAGACGAACGTATAACCAGTACCTGTAAAAGCTTCATAGATAACTGGGGAAAACAAACCGTAATTGCCAAAGACACCCCCGGCTTCATTGTTAACCGGGTAGCGCGGCCGTTTTACAGCGAGGCGCTCCGTATCTGCGAAGAAGGTATTGCCGACATGGCTACCATTGACTGGGCGATGAAAGAAATAGGTGGTTTTAAAATGGGCCCGTTTGAGTTAATGGATATGATTGGTCATGATGTAAACTACGTAGTGACGGAAACCGTTTGGAAACAATTTTATTTTGACCCGAAGTTTAAACCGGCACTTTCACAAAAACGTTTGCTGGAAGCTGGTTTTTTAGGCAGAAAGACACAAAGAGGTTTTTACAATTATGCACCCGAAACCGTATTGCCTTCTCCAACAAAAGACAAAGAACTAGGCACCATGATTTTCAGACGCATTATTGCCATGCTTATTAATGAAGCGGCAGATACCCTTTATCTAAAAATAGCGTCTCGAGAAGATATTGACCTCGCTATGACCAAAGGGGTAAACTATCCCAAAGGTCTATTGACATGGGCGGATGAATTAGGGATCGAAACCATTGTGACCGAACTGAACCGGTTAAGGGATTTTTATGAAGAGGACCGGTACCGGATTAGTCCGCTATTAAAACAAAATTTCGCTCTTCAAAAAAAATTCTATTCAACCACCTAGCCATTCACTCAACGAGACAGCGCGCTCACACAAAAAATTTGGTTAGTAAACAGCTTTTCGTTATTTTTGAATAATTGAGCCAATTATAAAATGAAAAAAATCCTGATTATTCCGTGTTTTGCGCTTATTGCCTCTGTTATCCTGTTTTCCTGCGAAAAGAAAAAAGATAGCGGCGTAGGTCCTGGCTTTAAAGAAGAAACCGGTACCGGCGGAAATCCATTCCCCAACAACCCTACTGTTACCGGAACTTCAACCAATACGAACCCGGCAACCACTTCATCTTTTCTACAGGTGGGTGGTAATGGCTGGAGTAATCCTACCTGCGCCTCGACTTCCAGTGTTACTCTGAAAGGTGTAAACGGCATGGTAGAAGTGACACTTAACTTTTTTATACCTCCTCCATTAGGAACCTACACTTATGCGGTTGCCTCAGCGGCTACACAAAGTTTAACCTGCTCTATGATGGTGCAAAACGCGCCAAACCAGCCAGCAGGTACAGTTTGGTACGCCAAAAGCGGCATTGTTTCCGTCAATTCAACCACCGCTTCTATCAGCGCTGCGTTTTCCTTAGTGGACTGCTATCAACAGGATTTTAACTTTCCCAAAGTCACCATAAGCGGTAATCTGGGTTGCAGTAATTAAAAATAAATAGATCTTTTTTTAAAAGCAGGCTAAGCCTGCTTTTTTTATTTTTACACACGTGCAAAAGGTATTAAAGAACATATCGCTTTTCTTATCTACTAACTACTGTTTGGATCGACGCGCTTTGAGCCTGATGCGCATTGGCATTGCGACCGTTATCCTTATTGATCTTTCTATAAGGGCTGGCGATTTAACCACGTTTTATACTGACAATGGCTTATGGCCACGGCACATTCTCACGAATTTCGGTTGGAAAAATGGCTATTGGAGCCTTTATCTTTTAAACGGTTCGAGTGCATGGGCACTTTTCTTATTTGTACTTCATTTCATTTTTGCGGTTTGTTTGCTCATTGGCTACAAAACCAGAATTTCAACAACGGTTGTTTGGCTGCTCTATGTATCACTGCATAACCGTAATTTATTTGTACAACAAGCTGGTGACGACCTACTGCGACTGGTACTATTGTGGGGCATTTTTCTTCCATGGCATACAAACTATTCTATTGATGCCCGAAAAAAAAATCACGTCCAACAGCAACATACCGCGGCTAACATCGGGTATTTACTACTTCTGGGATGCGTCTATTTTTTTGCAGCCATACTTAAAACTGGTAAAGAGTGGTACGCTGAAGGCGATGCCGTGTATTACGCCCTGAGTCTTGATCAACTAAAATTGCCAGGCCTAGGAGACTGGCTTTACAATTACCCGAGCCTTATGAAACTCATTACCCGCCTTGTGCTTGGAATGGAACTTATGGCAGCGTTATTCATATTGGCCCCATCCAAAAAAGGCCGGCTCCGGAGTTTTTCTTTTCTAATACTGTTTTTGCTCCACCTGGGTATCGGAGTCACACTTTATGTTGGCCTGTTCTTCCTTATAGGTGCTGTATCCGCCATTGGATTGCTTTCATCGGCCGTGATGGACCGGCTTGAAAAATTATCCGGCTTCAGAAAAACAACTTTCGAAAATAGTCAGCCAACTCATATCCCCCGCTGGATAGGTACTACTGAAAAGATGGTGTGTGTTTTCATAAGCTCGTTTTGTTTGATTATTAATTTCAGCTCAGCCACCTGGTTTAATTATCAATTAAAAGAAGTTTTACTGTTTCCGGCAACAAGCATGCGCCTCGACCAATATTGGGGGATGTTTTCTCCCTCGGTTCTGAAAAAAGACGGCTGGTTTGTTTATTATGGATTGGATTCATTGGGAAGACAGTGGGACTTGAGACTAAACCAGGATTATGTTGATTTTTCAAAACCTAAACACGTGGTAAGTATGTACAAAAACGACCGGTGGCGAAAACTCGCTGAAAACATGCAGGGAACCGGCACTTTTCTACGCCCGCTTTATTGTAAACATACTTTGAAGCAATGGAACAGAGACCATCGCGATAAACGAATAATGACCCTCAACCTATTCTTTATGCAAAAGGAAAACTTACCAAATTATAAAACTACTCCCGTCACAAAAAACCTATATTGTGTCTGTATTGAAAATTAACCTTCACCAAATAAAACATTTTATCAGGCATTTCCTCTTTGCCAGAAGAAAGGGACATGGTATTCATTCCCCTTTCGCTTATCAATTGTGCGAGGAAGTTTTTTATAATCACGATTCATTTTACGATTTTGATTCATTAAAGAAGATACGGAACCAATTGCTCGCTGACAAACAAAAAATTGAGATTACTGATTTTGGCGCCGGATCAAAAACATTCCGGACCAATCAACGTAAAGTAAAAGACATTGCCGACAGAGGTGTAAGCACGACACTTCAATCAGAATTATTTTATAAACTCATCAATTTTTTAAACTGTACAAACAATATTGAATTGGGTACTTCAATAGGATTAAACACCCTCTATCTTGCGCAGGCCAATAAAAACGGAAAATTGATCAGCATTGAAGGAAGTCTTCAGTTGAGTGCATTCGCTTCCCTACTGGCAAAAAAAAATAACATTACAAACATTGAATTCATCGCATCCACATTTGAGGAGGCGTTACCCAGAGTGCTAAATAGTATCCCGACACTTGATTTTTTATACATTGATGGTAATCACCGCTATGCTGCAACCATCCAATATTTTACTCAGGCGCTGCAAAAAGTTCATAACAACTCCGTCATCGTGCTGGATGATATTTACTGGAGTTCAGGAATGACCAAAGCCTGGAATGAAATAAAACAACACTCCCGGGTAACATTAACCATTGATGTGTTTTACTTTGGAATGGTATTTTTCAAAAAAGAAATCATTGAAAAAAAAGACATAAACCTCTTCATTTGAGATTTCCTTTCAGTACTTTATTTTTCTTTAAGAGTTTTTAAGACGCTCCGTTTTCTTATATCAGTATATTTGCTGCGCACACATGGCGTCGGCATCTGAAAATGAAAAAAACATCCATTCTCTTATCCTTCAAAAGGATGACCTGGCCTTCGCGCGTTTCTGTGATGAATTTTATGACCCGGTCTACAAAAAAGTAAGAGCCTTTAACCGCGGAATCAATACGGTTGACGAAACGCTAATCATGGATGTAGTAACTGATACGTTTCTGAATTATTTTAAGAATCCTCAGCGTTATAATCCTGAAAAACAAAGCCTTGAGAAATTTTTGATTATGGATGCGGAAGGTGATCTTTTAAACACCTGGGAAAAAATCAAACGAAAAAACAAAAAAATTGAAAAACCTGTCGAACTTGAAGAAAAAAACCGGAATAGTGAGATAGAAGATGACGAATTGACGCCATACGAAAAATTGGTTAATAAGGAAACACTGATGCTTCTTGAAAAAAAACTCAATGAGGTCTTTAAGAATGAAAGAGATGTATTGATTGCCCAACTGATTTTAGCAGGAGAAAGACAAAGTCTGGAATACGCAAAAATTATTGGAATAGAAGCGTTAGACCCTGAAACACAGAGACAGGAAGTAAAAAGACATAAAGACAGAATTGATAAAGTAATACAACGAAAATTAGGTGGAAAACCAAACAGATAAACTAAAACTACTTGCGCTGACTTTTAACAAAGTGAGCTCAGATAAACTCTTTATCGCTTACTATCTGCAGCAGTTTTTACTCGTCGAGAACAAAAAACAGGACGAATTGGTCAATTATCTGAATAGTAACATAGGCAATTTTTACAAACTTGGGTTAAGTAAATTACCAGACTCCTTTGCGAGCAATTACCACGAACGCATTTTAAACATCTGTTCCTATACGGGTATCTCTATCGATAAACTTAAGTACGTCCTTTTACAGGTAAATAGCTATACATCCATCGAACCGCAAATTAAACTTAAAACACTTGAAGAACAGCTGTTTGAGCGCTGGCACAACTCCGAGAATCGGTTTATACGAAGTGCCGTTCGATTAACGGTACCCGCCGAAAATTATTTATTGGCGGCTACCGCAAAAATACCAACACAGGTTTATCGAAGTGCTTTCGCTTTTGCTACAGTGATCGTTTTACTCGTTTGTTCGAACCTCCGTGTAGACGAAATGTCGTACTATCGATCGCTTAAACAAGACTATAGAGAATCTACGAAACACCTTGCCTTAATGGATAAGACGTTTGTTTACAAAAACTATTACAAAAAGGTATAGACCCACGCGATGAGCTTATCATACAAACGTTTAAATATTTTTTTTGGCTGGCTGGTGTGGTTAATAGCGACGATTACCTACTGCTTTACCATTGAACCTACTGCCAGCTTCTGGGATTGCGGCGAGTACATTGCATGTGCATACCGTCTTGAGGCAGGGCACCCACCAGGAGCACCGTTCTTCATGTTGGTCGGAAGGCTGTTTGCTTTATTTGGAGGCACCGATCCCTCCAATGCCGCCATGATGATTAATAGTATGAGCGCGCTCTCTTCCTCATTCAGCATCCTGTTTCTTTTCTGGACCATCACACTATTGGCCAAAAAAGTATATGGGAATAAAACAGATCTGCTCCCTAAGGCCCGGCAATATGCAATTATTGGCGCAGGATTAGTGGGCTCACTTGGTTTTACTTTTTCTGACACCTTTTGGTTTAGCGCAGTAGAGGGAGAGGTGTATGCCATGTCATCTTTTTTTACCTCCGTGGTTTTTTGGGCTATTTTAAAGTGGGACGAAGAGGATAGTTACAATCCCACCGGGGCATTACGTTGGCTCGTGCTTATCAGCTACCTGATTGGTATATCCATTGGTGTACACCTGCTGAGTTTACTCACCATACCCGCCATTTGTTTTGCCATTTATTTTAAAAAATACACATTTAGCAGGAAAGGTTTTTTTATTACCGGATTGGTTTCATTAGCTACTCTCGTATTCGTACAGAATCTGATCATTCCAAAAATTGTAAAATTCGTCAGCGATTATGAAGTTTTTTTTACGAATCGCTTACATCTTGGTTTTAGCAGTGGCACCGTCCTTTACTTTTTGTTGCTTATTATCTCGCTTACCTTCTTTATAGTATACACCACTCAAAAAAAAGAGCGGTATTATAAAATTGCTTTTTATAGCACTGTATTATTTTCAGTTATCGCCATTGTTTCTGCACCATCCACCAGCGGGATGTTTAGCCGTATTTTAATACTTGGCGGTATTTTGTACGCGATCGGAAAATTCAAAACCAAAACAAATACATTAAACGCGGTATTTTTGAGTTTCTCGACGTTACTCATTGGTTATTCTTCCTTCTTCGTTTTGGTTATCCGATCGCAAGCCAACACCCCCATGGATGAAAACGATCCGGAAAACGCGCCGAACATGTTAGCCTATTTATTGCGTGAACAGTATGAAGCGGCTCCGCTTTTATATGGTCAATACTACAATGCACCAACTCGTCCCCGGAGTGAATTTGGGAGCGGGGATCCGATTTATACAAAGGATAAGACGAACAAAAATTACAGGGTATTGAATTCGCGTAAAAACTCTATTCCAAAATACGAGAAAGAGTTTTGTACGATTTTTCCAAGAATGTACAGCAACCAACCCCTTCACGTATCGGGTTATAAATTTTGGGGGGATGTGGAAAATCATCACACAACAAAAGCTTCGACGAATGATTACGGTGAAATCGAACAAGCGCAAGTACCCACCATGGCGGCCAACCTGATTTTCTTTTTCAGGTATCAGGTAGGTTACATGTATTTCCGCTATTTCTTCTGGAATTTTGTTGGCAGGCAAAACGATGTACAGGGGTCCACAAATAATAATATGGATGGGAACTGGATTACCGGAATTAAAGCATTCGATGATTTTAAACTGGATAGCGATAGCAGCAAAGTAATTTACCGAAATAAAAAAAATTTTGCGAACAACCATTTTTTTGCATTGCCACTGCTTTTAGGATTAATGGGCATGTTCTTTCATTTTAAACACAAAAAGGAGGACGCCTGGATCGTTCTGTGTTTTTTCATCCTTACCGGCTTAGCAATTATTATTTACCTCAATCAATCTCCATTCCAGGTTAGAGAAAGAGATTACGCGTATGTGGGTAGTTTTTACGCCTTTGCCATTTGGATTGGTTTTGGTGTACTTTACTTGTTTGAAGCATTCTCCAAAAAGAACGAAACAATTGCAAGAGCTGTCAGCGTTGTGTTATTGTGCCTCACCATTCCAGCCCTCATGGCACAGCAGGGATGGAACGATCATGACCGTTCGCAGCGTAGCCTTTCGCGGGCAACGGCCATCAATTATCTACAAAGTTGCGCTCCAAACGCTATTTTATTTACGAACGGCGACTGCGACACCTTTCCGTTATGGTATGCGCAGGAAGTAGAAGGTATTCGCACGGACGTACGCGTGGTTTGCCTTAGTTTACTGCAGGCGGATTGGTACATCCGTCAAATGAGAAGAACCGCTTATGAAAGCAAATTATTGCCCTTCTCTATTCCTGAAGAAAAAGTAGAAGGTGATAAAATGAACTATGTGGTAGTGAACCGAAGCACTGACAGTTCTATGGATTTGAAAGAAGCTATGAAATTGGCATTGAGCGACGATCCATTAAAAAAGTTAGATAATGGCGGTGAGGTACTAGATATTTTACCGGTTAAAAATCTTTATATGGAGGTAGACAGTCTTTCTATTGTTACCAATAAAGTCGTCTCCAAAAGTGACTTTGGGCGAATACAAAAACGCATCAGCTGGAGTCTCGGCAACCGGAGTTTCATTCTTAAAAATGATATGATGATATTGGATTTACTTACAAATAACAATTGGGAAAGACCCATCTATTTTACCTCGGCCAATGAAGAGACCTGCGTAGGTTTGAAGGATTATTTACAATCGGAGGGGATAGCCTTTCGGCTGGTACCCATCAAACAAACTGAAGAAGAAATGATGCAGGGCGGCCGAGTAAATACCGACGCGATGTACGACAACATCATGCATAAATTTGAATGGGGTGGAATGAACAAGCCCGGTGTAAATCTCGACGAGAACTGTCTGCGCATGCCTGCAAATTTAAGAATGCAAATGGGCATCCTTGCCAACGCGCTGATTAACGAAGGAAAAAAAGAAAAAGCAAATGCCATATTGAATAAATGTCTGTATGAAATGCCCGATGAAACAGTCCCTTTTGACGCTACCATGTACGGTATCTGCGCCTCATATTATCTGCTAGGCGATATGGAAAGGGCAAACGAATTAGCAAAAAAATTGTTCGCAATTTTTGAAGGCGACCTTCGCGTTTACAATTCTCAAAAACCAAATCGAAAAATGGCCTACAAACAAGAAATAAACCAAGCCAAAAACATTTTGAGAAGCCTTACCGCATTGGTACAACATTATCAGCAGGAATCCCTCACAAATGATTTTATTTCAAGACTCAGTCAGCTTATACCCGCCGAAGAATTAAATCCTCAGACGGAAAGCCCGCCAATAACACCATGAATCTAAGTCGGATTTATCCACCTTTGCGAGTTATGATTAACATTACTACTCCGCAACTATTTTATAAAACTCCTTCATTTTAAACGGGTTGAACACTTTATTTAAAGTTAAATTGAATCCGTAAAGTAGAGCTCCATTACAATTAACTGTTAACGTTTTTTTAATCAAAATTTTATACTAAATTTGATGGTAACAAATTGTTTTCACCATCACTTAACATACCGCTCATGAAGTCAAAATTTATTATTGTTTCTTTTTTCCTGTTTTTACTTTCGTTTCAAATGCCGGTGCTGGCTCAAAAAACCAAATCAAGTACCCCGTCGCAAAAACTGTACCCAGCTTCATTCAAAATAACTAAAGCGGAATTTGAAAACTTGATTTCAAGAAAAGTGAAAGACGAAGTGAAACTTAGGAACAACAAGTTTATTGCGAACAGTACGGTGCTACTTAATGTTTTAAATGGCGATACAAAGTTCATACGGCTTAAACTAAGTTATTTCAACTCGGCATACCTTACTATCCAAATTAACGGTGCCTATTCCACACAGGTGTTCATTCTTTCTGATGATAAATCAGTATTTTACAAGGGGCAACCTCAAAACGGCGGCTTTTTAATGACAAAATGCAACGAGGACGATATTGTGTCCGAATAACCACAACTTTAAAACAAAACAAATCCCACACTCATGCGCTTAAAAATTATAATTCTATTTTCATTAACCTCTTTGTCCAATTTTTGTTTTGGTCAGGTTCCAGTTTTAGATAGTGACCCGAGTATTACCAACAAAGTAGTCTATCTGGATTTTGATGGTCAGGTTGTATCTGGCACCAATTGGGATTCTGGTAATACCATTAACGCCCTGGCCTCTACTATGTCAACCGCTAACATTGTTGTTATTTTTAAACGAATTTGTGAGGATTTCAGTCCTTTTGGCGTGAGTATTACAACGGATCCTGCAAAATTTAACAATGCGCCAGCCAATTCCCGGATGCGCGTAATTATCACTCCTACAAGTGCATGGTATGGTTCTGCTGGTGGAGTAGCCTACGTAAACAGTTTTACCTGGGGCGGCACCCCCGGTACGCCATGCTGGGTATTTGAGAATCAATTGAGTTATAGCGCAAAAAATATTGCTGAGGCGGCTTCCCATGAAATTGGCCACACGCTTACACTTCGTCACCAAAGCACCTATACATATAGCGCACCCACTTGCTCCAAAACTGCCGAATACAATCCTGGTCAGGGAACCGGAGTTATTTCATGGGCTCCCATTATGGGGGTTGGTTATTCTAAAAACGTCACTGTATGGTACAATGGAAAGAGTTCACTTAACTGTAATCTTACCCAATACGATCACAGCAATTCAGGTACGGGTATAACCAGCCCCGGATATTTGAGTTTCCGCACCGATGATGTTGGGAATACAGCCGCCACAGGAAAAATCATCAATCTAAATAGTATTAACTTACAGGATTCCGGAAGGATCACGGAACCGAGTGATGTGGATGTTTACAAATTTACTATTTGCAATAATCGTTATGTGAGCATCGATGTAAAACCTTGGGCTTTAGATACAACGGGTTATCAGGGAGCTAATCTGGACATCCGCTTGTTTTTGTATAACTCGTTAAATAACCAATTGGCAGTGGATTCGCCACTTACCAAACTTAATGCAAGAATTGGAATGAATTTAACTCCGGGTAGTTATCATTTTGTAATAGATGGCGGAGGATCCCCTAACTACTCTGATTATGGCAGTATTGGGAGGTACTACATAAAAGTGAAAGCAACGAATCCCCCTTTACTTTCGAACACCATTATTTCAACAGGTAACGTTTGTTCCGGTCAGAACGTATCACTGACTTATTCTTCCAATGGAACGCCCACCCAATGGTTATGGACAGTCGGCGGCCCTACCTCAGCTACCTACACCAGCCAAAATCCAACCGTCACATTTAATCCGGGCATTCATACTATAAACCTATTAGCAACAAACGGTAACTCGGCCAGTTGTACGGTAACATCTTCGTTAAATGTTGCTCCTTCCCCAATTGTTGGTGTGAGTGGCACTGATAGTCCCATTTGTAGTGGTAGCAGCGCGACACTCAGTGTAACTGGCGCCACTTCCTATACTTGGTTACCAGGAGCATTTACCGGGATTTCTCAGATAGTAACCCCGTTGGTGAATACTACTTACTCTGTAATTGGGGTAACGGGAGCTTGTAGTAATATGGCAATTACGACACTTACCGTCAGCATGCCGTTTACGATTTCGATTTCTGCGACTTCAACCAGCATTTGCCCGGGTGAAACCGTTACCTTAAATGCTTCAGGTGCAACTAACTACACATTTAATCCGGGAGGCTTTGTCGGATCAGGTATTACAACCAGTCCCAATGCAACTACCAATTACACAATTACCGGTATGTTGACGAATAATGGGTGTGTGGATGATACCACGATCACGATTTCGTTAAAAGAGTGTGATGCATTGGGAATAAGATCAGTAGAAAATTATTTTGAGTCTGTAAACATTTATCCGATTCCTTCGCAGGGGTATTTTATTGTTGCAACACCCTCCAATGATAAAACGATAGAAGTATTTAATGCCACCGGCCAACTTATTACCACGGAAAAAATGACGGGCAAACCAAGCCGGATATTAACAGAAACCTGGGAATCGGGGATCTATTTCGTGAAATTATCGGTAAATGGAAATGTTAGCCACACCGAAAAAATAGTTGTTGACTAAACCGTCAAAGTCGTAATAAATTACTTGGCGTATGACGTGTTTTCTAGTAGAAGGAAAATTACGTTTCAGGTAATTCAGGAGCCGAAAATCATTTTTTCGAAATCTTCTTCACCGATTATTTTAACGCCGGCATTTTGAGCTTTCTTCAATTTTTCGGGTCCCATGTTGTCACCAGCCAGCAAGAAGTTCGTTTTTTTGGAAACCGAACCCACATTTTTCCCGCCATTAAACTCGATCATTTCTTTCAACTGATCTCTGCTGTATTTATTGAACACTCCGCTAATAACAAAAGTAAGACCATTCAATTTATCACTTCCTGTTCTCTGTTGCTCCTCGGTCAATTCAAACTGGAGGCCCGCGTTTTTAAGGCGCTCAATAATTTGCCTGTTTTCAGCGTCGGCAAAAAAATCTGAAATACTTTCCGCAATGACCTCTCCTACCTCATCGGTTTCAAGCAACTCCTCCTTGGTGTGACTCATCAGCACACCCAGCGATTTTACTTTTTTGGCAATTTTCTTGGCGGTAGTTTCCCCAACATGACGAATTCCGATTGCGTATAATACCCGTTCAAACGGAACTTTTTTACTTTGCTCGATCCCCTCTATTAAATTATTGGCCGATTTTTCAGCCATACGCTCTAACGGCAATAACTGTTCTTTTTTAAGATCGTAGATGTCGGCAATATTTTTAATCATTCCAGCCCTAAACAGCTGATCAATGGTTTCACCCCCAAGGCTATCAATGTTCATAGCTCTGCGGCCAACAAAGTGTTCCATCCTTCCTTTTACCTGCGGTGGGCATCCCTGATCATTCGGGCAAAAATGATTTGCCTCCCCCTCCACCCGCTTCAACGGTGTACCGCACTCTGGACATTGGGTAATATATGCTGTTTTTTCCGAATCGGCTTTACGGCGACTAAAATCCACACCTATTATTTTAGGAATGATCTCACCTCCTTTTTCGACAAATACAGTATCACCCACACGCACGTCGAGTTTTTCAATGATATCCGCGTTATGCAGGGATGCGCGTTTAACCACGGTTCCGCCGAGGGCAACCGGCTTCAAATTGGCAACAGGAGTGATGGACCCAGTACGGCCAACCTGGTAGGTTATTTTCTGCAATTCGGTTGAAACCTGCTCTGCTTTAAATTTGTAAGCAATGGCCCAACGCGGCGATTTGGCGGTAAAACCCAATTGTAATTGCTGTTTGTAATCATTTACTTTTATAACGATACCATCAATGTCAAAAGGTAAATGGAAACGTTCCTTATCCCAATAATTAATGAAATCAAGTACTTCCGAAATATTATTCAATAACTTCGAATGCTCGCTTACTTTAAACCCCCAACTTTTTGCCGCCAGTAAATTTTCGTAATGATTGGTATAAGGAATATCGTCCCCCAGCAGGTGATACAAATAACAATCTAATCCACGACCGGCTACTACACTACTGTCCTGCATTTTCATAGTCCCCGACGCTGCATTTCTGGGATTGGCAAGAGGTGGTTCTCCAATTTCTTCGCGCTCCCTGTTAATCCGATCAAACATTTTCCTCGGAAAAAATATTTCACCCCGTATTTCTATAAGCGATGGATAATTGCCCTTTAGTTTAAGAGGCACTGACTTAATCGTTTTTACATTGGTAGTCACATCATCCCCCTGAACACCGTCGCCCCGCGTAACGGCCTGCAGCAGTTCTCCATTCTGATAGGTAAGCCCGATGGATAACCCATCGAATTTTAATTCACACACATAACTTACCGGTGAGGACGAAAATAAATCATTGGATTTAAGACCCAATCCCTCCTGCACGCGCCGGTCAAAATCCTCCATGTCTTCAGTGCTGTAGCTGTTTGAAAGCGACAGCATGGGATATTTATGTTTTACGGTTTTGAAGATTTTGGTGATAGCCCCGCCGACCCTCTGACTGGGTGAAGAAGGCAACAACAATTCCGGGAATTGTTGTTCGAGCGCGATCAATTCTTCCAGCAATTTGTCAAACTCCTGATCACTGATAAGTGGCTTATCAAGCACGTAATAATTATGATTATGCTGTTCTAATTCAAGAGACAACTCATGGATTCGTTTTTCCGCAGCGGCTTTATTCATAGCGCAAATGTGAGTGTATTACGATTTAAAATAAAACTAATTTTTAAAGAAAAAACGAACAATTCACGCGTTCATTCACCATCAGCTTCAGTGTCAGGTTCAAGTTTGGGGTATTAAAATTTCAAAAAAGTTAGGATCTCTGAGAGGTATTTTTGATCGGTATGGTCAAAATTATTTAATACATCACTATCCACATCCAGAACTCCAAGTATCCTTTTTTGGAAATCAAATACAGGTAAAACAATTTCACTTTTGCTGAGTGAACTACAAGCAATGTGCCCGGGAAAATTATCCACGTCACCTACAATAATTGTTTTTTCATTTTGCCAGCTGGTTCCGCAAACCCCCTTTCCTTTTTGAATACGCGTACAAGCTACCGGCCCCTGAAAAGGGCCTAAAACCAGTTGGTTTTCTTTTATCAGGTAGAAACCTACCCAAAAAAAATCAAATGCCATTTTTAACGCGGCGCACAGGTTTGCCATATTTGCCACAGGGTCTGTTTCAACCTCCAGTAATGCTTTTATTTGTGGTAAAAGGTTTATGTACTTTTCTTCCTTTGTTCCGTTAACAAGTTTAAGATTTTCTTCCATTTAGCGCGTTCAAAAAAAATTAAACAATCAATTGCATACCATCTACTGCCAATTCGATATTATATGGCAATTCGCGACTCACTTCATCATGTAATCCTAATTGATGCGATATGTGGGTGAAATAAGTTTTACGGGCTTTTAATTCTCCTGATAAATTAATGGCCTCATCCAGTGTAAAATGTGAAACATGCGGTTCCCTTCTTAAAGCATTTAATACAAGAACATCCAGATTCAAGAGTTTTTTCTTTTCAGTTTCATCGATGAAATTCGCGTCGGTGATGTAAGCAAAATTATTAATCCTGAAACCCTTTACTGGTAGTTTATAGTGCAATACTGTTACCGGCTCAAGGGTAATATCTCCGACGGTAAACGGATCGTTGTCGTAATCGTAAAGGTCCACCTGCGGAATACCAGGATACTGGATCTCCTCAAACATGTAAGCAAATTCGCGGCGTAACGCTTTCTTTACATTTTCAGTCACATAAACCGGCATTCGCATGCGATTTATAAAATTAAACGCTTTTACCTCGTCCAATCCCGCCACATGATCCTTATGTTCGTGTGTGAACACAACAGCGTCCAGCCGTTTTATTTTTTCACGTAATAATTGCTGGCGAAAATCCGGTCCTGAATCAATGATGATACGCGTTTGAGCAGTTTCCACTAATATGGAGGAACGAAGACGCTTATCTTTGGGACTGGCGCTAGTACACACCTCACAACTACATGCAATCATGGGAACTCCCTGTGAAGTTCCAGTACCTAAAAAAGTAATTTTAATGGACACGCTTAATAAAATTAGTAAGTAATATCACCGGCTAATTTATGAATTTATTAAGTATTTCCGTTGAGTAAAATTCCAGGTGAGGCCAATAATAAATCGCCCGCTGGCTGATAATTGCTGGCTTGACACCCGTTCAAACGCGTTAAACTGATAACACATGTTCAATACAACATTTTTGTAATTTACGTCCATGGAGGGACCCATCATGAGCAGATTCATGTTGGTGTTTTGAACCAGTTTTTTATTCAAATAGAGTCCTTTTGTGAATTCGTAATTCGCTAATACGGCGGGAAAAATTCTCAGTTGGTTTAACTCGAGCCTACCAAACACCGAAATAGCTTGAGTGAAAGAATTCCCCAACTTCTCCTGATACGCGTTTTTTCCATTCCATTTGAACATGGTATTTGCACTAAAGCCAATATGCTCAACACTTAGAATGTAATTCAAGTAATAAAAGCTATCCCAACTTCCCGTTCCATTTTGAGTCAGTAAAAACAGCCTATTGTTTTTCGTATCGGTAACTCCATCGTTTCCAAACGGACATTTAAGGCCCACTCCAATTATAAGACGTTGCCTTAGTTTGTACTCATTTAATCGTTTAAGCAGATGATACGCCAGAAAAACGGAAGGGTCGGCTACTCCGGTATTGGTTCTTTTAATTCCGTTATAACTGGTTTTAATTTGTTGCAACGGTAAAATCATGTTGAATTCCAAACGAGGATGCAAAAAGTATTTACCCCTTAACTCGATCACTTTATAACTCTCATAGTCTTTTGCAGAATGGTGAGTTATTTCAACCACCGAATCAGTTGGATTTGTTGATGGATCATGCTGCAGTTTATAGGCCCCGGGAATAAAGAAAACGGAGCGTTGCTGATAATTTCGATACCCGTTAAAAACCCGGTATCGGTGCAAAAGGGTTAGCTGGCTTTGATTATCATAAGGTGTAATTCCCATGAAGTTGCCACACATGTCGCAGGCAACAGCGCCAAAAGTGGAAAATAAAATAAGTGCGGTATTAAAAAATTTCATAATAGTTGATTTTTAATCAACCATTACACAAAATGAACAACTTATCATCTAAACGACCCGTTATTAATCGCCCTCGGTCACCGCAAGATCAATGGTTACTTTCTCGCGGTTGCGAATATGCACAGGTGAACCTCCAATAACAATATAAGGTGATTGAATAGCAGGGTCTAACCCATACGCAAAGAGGTAATAATCGCCTTTATAACATTTCACGGTATAATTCCCATTAATATCTGCTCTCACTTTCGCGTCGTAAAGGGTGGTGTCTGCTCCAGGAAATTCTTTCGCTTTAAATTTAATAAATACCGTGGCATTACCAATCAGTTTCGCATGGTGCCTCACTGTACCTTCAATAGTAGCACTGCCATCGAGTTGGTTCTTTTTGCATCCGACAAAAACCACCAGAAAAAAAATTGGTAATAAAATTAAGCGCGTCATATTATCTCGGGAAATTAGGATCCGCAAAGCGTTGATCATTAATAAATTTATAGTCGGTAAGTGTTCGTAAAAAAGCGATAATATCTTTTTTCTCCTCAGCAGACATAGGGATTCCGTCCTTCAGCTTTGGATCAAGATTAATCGTATTCTGTATTCCGTTTGTGTAATGGTCCAAACATTCTTCAAGTGTTGTAAGCCTCCCATCGTGCATGTAGGGATAAGTGAGTGCCACATTTCTCAGGCTTGGTGTCTTGTATTTATAAACATCTCCCGGCTCTCCTGTTATGTGAGCCCTCCCACTATCCTTTAGCAAAGGATTTACTTTCAGGCCGTTGTTTCTGAACTGAAAATCAGTAAACAAGGGTTCCTTATGACACGTATTACACTTGGCGATGAAAAGACTGTAACCTCGTAGTTCCTGTTCGTTTAAGGTTACATTATTTTCTTGTCTTTTGTAATAGTCATATTTACTGTTATTCGAATAAAGCAGCCCCATGAATTGGGCCATGGCCCTGAACATTCGTTGACTGGTTACTTCCTCGGTTCCATAGGCTTCTTTAAACAATGATTTATACTTTCCGGAAGCCGACAATTTGGCCATTACCGTATTAATGTCCTCCGCCATTTCTATTGGATTGGAAATTGGCCCCAAAGGCTGTACCTCAATGTGGTTTATACCTCCATCATGCATAAAATATGGGTGCCAGGCAAGGTTAAACAGTCCGGGAGAGTTACGTATTCCCAGTTGATCATTCACACCATGACTAAACTGGTGATCATCATTGGCGAAAGCTGCAAAATTCTGATGGCAGGACCCACACGAAATGGTATTATCCTTGCTTAACATGGTTTCGTAAAACAAAGCGCGGCCCAAGGCAAATGTTTCCTTGGAAATTGGATTGTTACTAAACGTATAAACGGGTTCTGGCCAACCGTTAGGAACAGTAATTACCAGATCATCTACCGGCAGGGGTTGATTAATTTTCGGGTCGACCTTGCAAGCGGCCAACCCGAAAACTAAAACAGAAACAGTTAAAATACGTTTATTATTCATTAATCATTATGTACATGTTCAAACTCTATCATTTCTGCATAGTTATCAGCAAATTTTTTCACTGCGGCCCCGGGACTCATCTGGAAATAATTTGTAGCAAAACTGATGGTGTTCTGGCCTTTAAACATTTTACTTGCATCAACAGCCAAATGTACCATTGGAGCAATACTCTCACTAACATTCGCAGTGGAAGTTCCAAAGCTAAAGTTAAAATTACGTTGCGCCTTATTAACACCATAATAGCCGCCCAAATGCAAAGTTAATGCTTTTGTGGTGGCGCCCGACTGCGGTGAACTGCCCTCCAGCTTAACCATAATGTAACCTGTTGACCAGGACCAGAACATGTTTTTACTTACCGCCAAATCTCCATCCTGAACTCCAGAGCAATTGCGTGTGCTATCAACCCCCAGCATAAAGGATATTGACTTATAAGAACCTAAAGGAACTTTGCTAAGAGTAATCAGACTACTTTGCGCATCAGATGCCTGCACCAAATGGTAACTATTTGGCTCTGTGAAGGTTGAGTTATCAGTTTTGGTAATGACGATGTTACTAATGTAATAATTAAATTTTGAAATTTTAAAAGTGTCCCCATTGGCATTGACGTAATTTGTAACAAAGTCTAGAGGTAAAGTATCTACCAGGTTTTCAAAGTTGAGTTTTAGTGACCCAGTTACCACGGTCGGTTCTGGTTCAGGGGTCTCTGTTTTTTTATCTTTTTTGCATGAGTAAAACCCGATGCTAAGAACTATGGCAATTTTAATGAATGTTTTCATAAGATATAAAATATGTGCGACTACACAACACAATAATTGTACCGAATAGTCTGATAAAGTTAATTAAAAAAATATCTGTCAGGCCCTGTTTAGGTCTGGCAATTCCAATTTAAATTAAATTAACGGAGGTCTTAATAGATCAGACTGATTACCTCCAACCATAAAGGCAGGGTAAGGGGTATTAACAATGGAAAGAAGTTCAGACGTAAAATTCAATGACAAGGACCTGCAAAGAGCCTCTTCAACCTTACTGAATTTAATTAGCTGCTGTTGTGTCCCGGCATTCGGATCTTCTTCTTTAGAGCTAAGGTCCACCAATTCTTTTTCAACCGCACATTTTCCTTTGCAACACGAATTTTTAACGGCTTTGTTTTTACATAAAACCTGCGCGTAATAGGCCTGATTAATAAAGTAATTCGCAAAAATGTGCAACTTGGCACCCAACGAGAACAAAAGTGAAAATAAGAGACTATAAACAAAAAATTTCACGCCTTAAAAGTAACACAATTCTCGCAAAATGTGAAAATTATAAAATCAAGGCTATTTTTCAAATTTTTCTATCTTTGCCCCCTAAACTAACTAAGTAACGCATGACGTATTTGGATTTTGAAAAACCGGTCCAGGACCTGGAAACGGAAATCATTAAGCTTAAAGAAGTCGCTTCCAAGAGCAAAGTGGACCTTTCTGACAAGATCAAGGAATTGGAAGATCACATAAATGAAAAGACCAAAGAGATCTACAGTAACCTTACCGCCTGGCAACGTGTGCAGGTAAGCCGTCACCCCGAAAGACCCTACACCCTGGCCTACATCGACTCTGTTTCAAATAAGACCTTTATGGAAATACATGGCGACAGAACCGTTGGTGACGATAAGGCCATGGTGGGTGGATTTGGAGAAATTGACGGACAAACCGTAATGTTCATAGGGCAGCAAAAAGGAATTAATACAAAAATGCGCCAGATCCGTCGTTTCGGGATGGCTAATCCGGAAGGATATCGCAAGGCTTTACGCCTGATGAAACTGGCCGAAAAATTTAACAAACCAATTGTCACATTTATTGATACACCCGGGGCTTATCCCGGGCTAGAGGCTGAAGAACGTGGACAAGGCGAGGCCATTGCCAGAAACCTGCTTGAAATGGCTCAATTAAAAGTGCCGGTGATTTGTATCATTATTGGTGAGGGTGCCAGTGGTGGCGCTTTGGGTATTGGCATCGGCGACAAAGTGCTGATGTTGGAAAATACCTGGTATTCTGTTATTTCGCCTGAATCCTGCTCATCCATTTTGTGGCGCAGTTGGAATTTTAAAGAACAGGCGGCTGAAGCTTTAAAACTCACCTCACACGACATGAGTAAAAACGGGCTGATTGATGGAATCATTCCTGAACCACTTGGTGGCGCACACCGTAACCATGAAGAAATTTTTGCCACAGTGAAAAAAGAAATTCTAACCCACCTGAAAACCCTCAAAAAAATAAGTCCCGAGGACCGTATCAACCAACGCATTGAAAAGTTCGCGTCAATGGGTGTGGTGCACGACCTTAACGACTAAATTTTATATATTTACATTCCAAAAAATTAATACTTAACGATACAAAAATGGCAGACACAGGAGATATCAACGTAGGATCGATTATACGTTTCAATGGAGAACTGGTTCAAATTATGGAATACCAGCACCGCACACCTGGTAACTTACGCGCTTTTTACCAGGCTAAAATGCGGAACTTGAAAAACGGCAAACAAACTGAAAATCGTTTCAGGAGCGGTGAGTCGGTTGAAATTGTGCGCGTGGAATACAAACAAATGCAATTCATATATACGGAGGGTGAATTTGCCGTAGTGATGGATAACGAAAACTTCGAACAGGTTCATATTCCACTTCTAATGTTTGGTGATAGTGGTCGTTTCTTAAAAGAAGGCATGGAGGTAAAAATCAGTTTTGAGGGAGATGAAGCCATTCTCGCCGAAGCGCCGACGTTTATTGAAGCGCAGATTACATATACTGAACCTGGCTTAAAAGGTGATACCGCCACCAACACATTAAAAAACGCCACCATTGATACCGGAACCGAAATACGCGTACCTCTTTTCACCAATGAAGGCGATTGGGTAAAAATTGATACCCGCACTGGGGAATACGTAGAACGTATCAAAAAATAACTCTCATTTTATTTAACAAAAAAGCCGGTTTTGTCGCCGGCTTTTTTATTTGTTACAAACGGAACTAAAATGAGAAATTAATTTTGAGTTCTGTCCTTAAGAATTTTAAACAGGGCTCAAGTGACAATTATAGCAACTGTAATAAGTACAATTAAAAGATTTAGTATTTTTATGACATAACACATAAAAATTTTGTTGCCCAAAATATGAAATTCCAAGTCATTCAAAAGATCTTTCCATCTGGTATTTTCAGAAAACCCAGCGTACTGGTGATCATTTTCAGCGCATGCTTTGCGTTTTGGTTTGTGGATTTCTGGCGACCTTATAACGCCTCAAAAAATCAACATAATTTTTCCTGGGACGTTTTAAATTATTATAGTTACCTACCTGCCATCTTTTGCAACGATGGTTCCTTTGATTTGCCTGAACCACTTATTGCCAATTATCTACCGGTGGGACCAAAAGGAATCCGTGTGCCTAAAACAACGTACGGTATGTCGTTAATGTATTCTCCGTTCTTTGCCTTAGGCTATAAAATAGCCTACAATCAAAAAAGTCCACTTAATGGGGCATCCGAACCCTTCACCACCAGCATTCACTGGGGATCTATTTTTTACAGTCTGTTAGGGCTGGTATTTCTTCGCAAGCTCCTTTTACCCTACTTTAATGAAACAATTATAGCCTTAACACTTTTCAGCGCTTTGTTTGGCTCCATGTTGTTTTTTTACACCTATACACAAAGTGAATCTACGCATGGGTATCTTTTTATGTTGATCAGCCTGTTCCTTTACCTCACCCAACTCTGGCATCATGAGCAGAAACTAAAATACATGGTTTGGCTTGGATTTGTATTAGGTCTCATTTCACTCATTCGTCCTACAGAGATCAGTGTTTTTATTTTCTTCCTGTTGTGGGATGTAAAACGACTTGGCGATTTTAAACCAAAATTTCAATTTCTTTTAAAACACTACAAACAATTATTACTATTACCAGTGCTCGGCTTCCTTATCTGGTTGCCTCAATTTCTGTTTTGGAAAGAAAATACCGGAACATATCTCTATTTTTCGTATCCTGGTGAACGTTTTTTCTGGGGAGACCCGCAAATTATCAACATACTGTTTAGTTACCGTAAAGGATGGCTTGTATACACCCCGCTTATCCTGCTTGCCTTTATTGGTTTTTTCTTTGTCAAAAAAGAATTTCCTTTGTCTAAATGGACGCTTTTTTTATTTACTGTGGGCATGGTCTATTTGCTGAGTTGCTGGTGGGATTGGTTTTTTGGGGGGTGTTTTGGTGCCCGGGGATTTTGCCAACACATTGCGTATCTCTCCATTCCCATTGCTTTTTTGTTTGACTTTGTGTTTTATTCACCTAAAAAATACCTACTTAAAAACGCGGTAACTCTATTAACGGCTGTTTTTACCTTTTCATGCGTCTGCCAAAATCTTGGACAGAGTTATCAATTCCATAAAAAATTTATTCACTACCACGCCATGACCAAACAAGTGTATTGGGATCTTTTCAGAACTTACCAGTACCCCGAAGAATTCCCCCTTAATTATTGGAACAATCTGGTAGAACCTAATTACGAAAAAATGCGGAATGGAGACAGGGATCAATAAACATATCCTGATTATCATACCCTGTTATAATGAAGAAGGAAACATTCCTTCACTGCATTACGAACTAGAACAGTTACAAATACCCGGATTTAACATCTCTGCTATTTATATCAATGATTGTTCGAAAGATAATACCAAAAAAGTGCTCGAAGAATTAAATGTGCCTTTTCTGGACAACCCCATTAACCTGGGCATTGGAGGAACGGTACAACTGGGTTTTATGTACGCGAAAACGCACGGGTTTGATATTGCGGTACAAATGGATGGCGATGGCCAACATCCCCCGTCGCAACTTCATAAAATAGTTACTCCTTTTCTAATAGACGAAGTCGATGTGGTGATCGGTTCAAGATTTGTACACAACGATGGTTTTCGTTCTACTTTTACCCGAAGGATGGGTATCCATTTTTTTTACCGCCTAAACAAATTACTTACTGGTATAAGTATTAAAGACCCCACTTCAGGGTACCGAGCCTATAATCAGAAAGCCATTGCAGATTTGTTAGAGTATTACCCAGATGAGTACCCTGAACCAGAGGCCATCAATTACTTGGCCTCCAGAAAAAACCGTATTAGGGAAGTGGCCGTGGCCATGAATGAGCGGGAAAGTGGCACCTCTTCCATTCGACGACTCAACACCCTATACTACATGGCCAAAGTCACCTTAAATATTCTTTTTTTACACCTAAAAATGAAATTCAAATGAATCCATTATTCACCAGCCGTATTCAGGTGGTAGCCATTCTTGCGGGTCTCGCCTTTCTAATTATCCTTTTAAGACTCATTGTAAAAGGGAAACTAAGAACTGAGTACTCCTTTGTATGGATTCTGATGAGCCTTGTTTTCTTGGTGTTTTCCATCTGGCGCAGTTCGCTGGATACATTGGCTCTTTTTTTTGGGGTGTATTATGCCCCCTCCCTTATTTTTATGTTCTTCTTTTTTATGGTGTTTATTTTCCTGATCCATTTGTCGGTTATTAACTCACGACAACACGAACAAATTAAAAAACTGGCCCAGGAAGTAGCTCTGCTAAAAGAGAAAACGGGAACAAAGGATTAACTCTCTAACAAAACGCATATCATCCTACTTATTTTCTGAAAATCCTGTTTCTGTTTTTTTAATCATCGATTTTAAACGCACCCGAAAAATTTATGATTTGATTTTAGTGGTATATACAGGTGGAATACCAATTACCTATTTCCAACATGCTGCTTCTTTTTACCCGTCCATTTCTCTTGTAAACCGCACACTATTGAAAACCTGTGAACCAGAGATGAATTTATCCGGAATATTGGCCCTACCTTTAATTAAAACCCTTTAGCATGAAAAAAATTACATTTACTTTCTTTATGAGCCTGGTCTTTATTTTAGGCCATGCGCAGGCACCGAACATTCAATGGGAAAAATCGCTTGGCGGTAGCGGCACCGATATTGCCTATTGTGTACGCCAAACCAGCGATGGCGGTTATATTCTTGTAGGCGAAACCAATTCCACCGACGGTGATGTTACCGCCAATAATGGCACTACCGATTTTTGGGTGGCTAAACTGGATGCCAATGGCGCTTTGCAATGGCAAAAAGCGCTCGGTGGCTCGGGCGACGACCGTGGTTATTCCGTAGCCCCTACTGCTGATGGCGGATACATTGTTGCAGGAGCTTCCAATTCCACCAACGGGGACGTGAGTGGCGGCAAAGGGCTGTATGATTTCTGGGTGGTGAAGCTCACTTCTACCGGTACCATTACCTGGCAAAAAATGTTGGGAGGCACTGGGATCGACGAAGCCCGATCGGTTGCTCAAACTACCGATGGAGGTTACGTGGTAACCGGATGGATCCGTTCTAACAATTTGGATGTAACCTTAAATAATGGCGGTTCCGATTACTGGATTGTAAAACTGGATGCAACAGGTGCCATTACCTGGCAAAAATCGCTGGGTGGCACGGGGGATGATACCGGTAACTCGATTCAGCAAACCGCCGACGGTGGGTATATTGTAGCGGGCGAAACTATTTCCACCAATGGTGATGTAACTGGTAATAATGGAGGCACGGATTACTGGGTAGTAAAACTTAACAGCACTGGCACCACCATTGACTGGAAAAAATGCTACGGCGGTACCGGTATTGACAAAGCAAAATCGATTCACCAAACTACCGACGGTGGTTATATTATCGCAGGAACCGCCGCCTCCACTAACGGAAACATTACCCTAAACAACGGACTGGAAAATCCATGGATTGTTAAAGTTTCAGCAACCGGAACTATTGAATGGCAAAAATGTTTTGGAGGCATGTTTTATGATGCGGCTAATTCAATACAACCAACGGCTGATGGTGGTTATATTTTTGCAGGTAACGTGTCGTCAAACAACGCAGATGTATCAGGCAACCATGGCGGGGATGATATTTGGGTTGTAAAACTCAATACCACCGGCACTTTGCAATGGCAAAAGTGCCTCGGAGGAACGGGTTCAGACATCGCTTTTGCGGTACAACAAACAACCGACAATGGTTACATCCTAGCTGGCAAATCCAATTCCGCCGCCGGCGACAGAACCTCTCCTAAAGGACTGGTTGACTTCTGGGCCGTGAAGTTAGTAGGTGTGCCTACCAACACCGCAGGTACCGGATTAAACAACCTGTCGTTTGAAGAAAATCTGCTTATGTTCCCAAACCCATCCAGTGGGCAGCTTACCATTCGTAACGCTGGCCACCCGTCCCTAGCTGAGGGATTCCAGATACAACTTTTGAACACCCTTGGCGAAATAGTTTACGATAGTGACTTACAACGTGAAGAAATCTCCATCTACCTTTCCAATAGACTGGTAAGAGGTATCTACTTTGTAACTATTTTAGATTCGCAACGCAATAGGATGCTTACCAGAAAATGGATCATGGAATAAAACATTGGGAATAGCGAACAAAATGTAAATCTGAGGTTCGCGGGTAGTTTAATAAACAGGGCGGTCATAAAATTTACGACCGCCCTGTTTATTGTTGTATTAACTAATTTCTAGTGTTTCAGTTTATTCTTAAAGATCTTCTCCAACTTTTCAACTTTGGGCTGAATAACGTAACGGCAATAAGGTTCGTTTCCATTTGAATTAAAATAATTCTGATGGTAATCCTCCGCCGGGTAATAATTGGTGAATGGAGTAATTTCTGTGATAATGGGGTTGGGGTAGGCTTTTTCGTCGTTCAACTCTTTTTTACATTTTTCAGCCAATTTTTTTTGTTCCTCATTATGATAAAAAATGGCAGAGCGATACTGTGTGCCATAATCATTCCCCTGCCGGTTGAGCGTGGTTGGATCATGTGTTTTCCAAAACACTTCGAGCAATTCGTCAAAGCTGATCTTGCTCTTATCATAAACAATTTGGGCCACTTCGGCGTGACCCGTTGTTCCATTACACACCTCCTTATAGGACGGATTTTTAACGCCGCCGCCGCTATAACCACTCTTAACACTTAAAACACCCTCAAGGCGCTGAAAAACAGCTTCTACGCACCAAAAACAGCCTGCGCCAAAGGTGGCAGTATCAATAGTCGTTTCGCTTGAATGCGTTTGCGTAGTTAGCTCTGTTTTACCGGTTGATTCCATATTTATTTGTTTTTCACTTGTTTTTAGTTGCCCACAGGCATTGACAAAAAAAATAGCCGGGACAAATGTCACAGCTATTCTAAGTTTTTTTATTAGTGTATTCATATCGAGATTAACACGTCATTCCTTTTTTTGTTCAGAAGGCGGACTGGCCGGAGACGGATCCCGCTGTTCGGAAGTGGATTCGCCATCAACTACCTCAATCACCTTCTTTTTCTTTTTCTTTTTTGGTTTACCCCCTTTTTCGCGGCCAGCTATTTCATAGTACTTTTTAAGTTTGTCGTTTTTTGTGATCTTAATTGTGCCGTCAATATCCCACTCCACCACTACAAAGTTAATTATTACGGTTTGGTTACCCTCATCGGTGGCAGTTGCTTCCACTTCCAACAAGCGCACTTCTGTATCCGTTGAATCCATATAAATGGAATCTTTATTGATACGGTACTTAAGCCACTTATACGCGTATTTATCGTAAAGAAAATCGCTGAAGAGTTTACCGTCCTTGAAGCTCATTTTATCCATGGTAGCTTTTTTAGCGGGAGCCCCATCCTTTATTTCGAGAAATTTCACATTAAAAACGCGTTTATGCAACGGATCGTTTTCAGCCCTTGAAAACAGTCCAAGAAAAAGGAAAATAATTATTGTTAAACTTTTAAAGGAAACTATTTGTAGGCGGCTCATATCTGGATTTTTATTTTTAAAATTGTTATGTATTATAACAAATACGTATTTTGATTCACATTCAGTTTTTACGATGGCTGTTTTACTATAAGAACGATCATTTTTTCAAATTTCCAAGGTAAAAATAGGAAAATATTATTTATTAAACCGTTAATTATTAACAAAATGCAACCACTTGCAGAAAGAATGCGCCCAAAGAACCTGGATGACTACATTGGGCAGCAACAAATTATTGGAGAACAAAGTGCTTTGCGTGGTGCCATTAAACAAAATCTGCTTCCATCACTCATTTTATGGGGCCCTCCTGGTGTTGGAAAAACGTCTTTGGCACTGATTATTTCCACTGAATTAAAACGTCCGTTTTATATGCTCAGCGCTATAAACAGCGGAGTAAAGGACGTGCGCGAGGTGATCGAAAAAGCCAGTGATAAAAATCTCTTTAATCAAAATAAACCTGTACTGTTTATTGATGAAATCCATCGGTTTAGTAAATCGCAACAGGATTCTCTCTTAGGGGCTGTTGAAAAAGGTCTGGTTACTTTGATAGGGGCTACTACTGAAAATCCTTCGTTTGAAGTCATTCCTGCTCTGTTATCACGCTGCCAGATTTATGTTTTAAAACCGCTTGAAAAGGATGAACTCATTGATTTAGTGAATAACGCCATACAGCATGACGAGTTGTTAAGCAGAAAAAAAATTGAGGTCAAAGAATATGAAGCGCTCTTGCGTTTAAGCGGCGGAGATGCCCGAAAATTACTGAACGCTCTCGAGATTACGGCGAATACACAGGCCGACAATATTGTTATTACCAACGAACTGGTTTTAAAAACCATTCAACAAAACCTGGCTTTATATGATAAGAACGGTGAGCAGCATTACGACATCATTTCAGCTTTTATAAAATCTATAAGAGGAAGTGATCCAAACGCTGCTGTTTATTATCTGGCCAGAATGCTGCAAGGCGGTGAAGATCCTCTGTTTATTGCCAGGCGCTTACTGATACTTTCCAGCGAAGATATCGGCAATGCTAATCCTAATGCGTTGCTGCTGGCAAATAATTGTTTTAACGCCGTAAATGTGATCGGCATGCCTGAATCTCGCATTATTCTGAGCCAGTGTACCACTTACCTGGCCTGTAGTCCAAAAAGTAATGCGAGTTATATGGCAATTGATCTGGCCGCTGCAATGGTTGAAAAAACTGGCGACCAGCCGGTACCGCTGGGCCTGAGAAACGCTCCTACTAAACTCATGAAAGATCTCAACTATGGAAAAGAGTATAAATATTCGCACTCTTTCGACAATAATTTTGCCGAGCAGGAATTTTTACCCGAGTCCCTAAGTGGCACTAAATTTTACGAACCCGGAAATAATGCAAGGGAAGCAGAACAGCGGAATTACTTAAAGAAATTATGGAAAGAAAAATATGGCTATTAACGTAAGCCTGAAAAAATTACCGGTCAAATAGACTGTATGACAACAAGGTCTAAAGAACAGGTATCAGGCCGCGATACCTTCCGACCTGAGATTTAATAAAACCTTTACTACCAATCTTCAACTGCTTCAGCAGAAGATTTAAACATACCAGCTTTAATGTCGGCCACCACCAGTTGCGCGCCTTTAACAGCTTCCCCTTTTAGTTTTTTCCAGGTAAGAGACTGTAGTGCCATACTGCCGCATTCCGGTATTTCATTTTCGATAGCGCCACCCGAAGCTTTACCGCTCTTACTTATGTGTTTAATTTGCGATATGGTGTATTTGTAGCGGTTGTCTTTGCACTCGATAACTACTTTCATGCTTATTTTACCGGTATAGTCTGTTTCAGGATTCAGGTCTTTAGGTTTTACCGGGAAGTTAACCGTACATTCCGCTTTGCTAGCGGTAGTGGCCCCACTTGTTTTTTTATATTTAGCGCTTTCTGATTTCACCCAATTTACAGCACGGTTCAGTAACTCGTTGGCAGATAACGAGTCGGTAAGTACCACTTCTGTCAGCTTTACCTCCTCCACTTTTTTAGTCACTTCATCCTCCTGACTGGCTGGAGTAGCTGTTGTGGTTTGACCCATAACAGAAACCGTGGAAAATATCAGACCAAAAAAAACTACTATTTTAAACCGTGTATTCATGTTATTCTAAGTTTGTGAAAGACCAGTAAAGGCGTTTTTAATATAAGCCGTAAAATTAGTAATTTTTAGTAAATCTCAGGGAACCGATTTGGGTCAGTTTCCCGCATCAATTTATAAATTATGTCAAATACGTCATCCGCGTTCGGTTTGCTGAAATAATCCCCATCGCTGCCGTAAGCAGGACGATGTTCTTTAGCAGCAATAGTAATTGGGCTGGAGTCAAGGAAACGATAAGCGCCTTGCCCCTCAACTATTTTTTGGAGGATATATGCACTTGCCCCACCGGGAACATCTTCGTCCAATACCACCAGACGACTGGTTTTTTTAACAGATTCTACCAGGCTGTTATGAACATCAAACGGAATGAGCGTCTGTAGATCGATTAACTCGATGGATACTCCATATTTATCAAGGTGTTTGATGGCTTCTTGTGCGATACGCACGCTGCTACCATAGGTTACCAGAGTAACATCAGTACCTTCTGTTAAAATTTCAGGAATTCCCAGAGCAACTTTGTATTCACCAAAATTAGCCGGTTGTTTTTCTTTTAAACGATAAGCGTTCAGTGGCTCAATCACTAAAGCAGGTTCGTCGGATTCGAGAAGGGTATTGTAAAAACCGGAGGCGATGGTCATGTTGCGCGGCACACAAATATTGATTCCCCTGCAAGCACTTACAATCATCCCCATGGGTGAACCGCTGTGCCAAACACCTTCAAGCCGGTGGCCCCGTGTGCGAATGGTTACCGGCGCTTTTTGCCTCCCTTTGGTACGCCATTGCACTGTTGCCAGATCATCGCTCATCAGTTGCAAGGCATAAAGCAGATAATCCAGGTATTGAATTTCGGCAATTGGCCTCAACCCCCGCATGGCGAGACCTATCGCCTGCCCCATAATAGTAGCTTCCCGAATACCGGTGTCAAACACGCGGTGTTCGCCATACTTAGCCTGCAACCCTTCAAGGCCCTGGTTTACTCCACCAATTTTCCCGGAATCTTCCCCAAAAATCATTACTTCAGGGTATTTTTTCAAAATGGCGTCAAAATTTTCACGTAAAATTTCACGGCCATCCAATTGTTTGTCTTCCCCGTAAATAATTGGGTGAGGTACTACATTCGCCACTTTTTGAGGAGATTGGGAGTATAAATGCGAACTGTATCGATCGTGATTTTCGTTTTGCGAGGTTAACAACCAATTGATCAATTTTTGTCTCGATGAAAAAGAATGGGTATGCGTAAGACGCAGTACCTGTTTAACGGCTGTGTGGATCTCTCTCCTTAACGGCTCTTTTATTGCCTGAAGTTCTGATTTTATGACCTTTACTTCATCCATTCCGGCGTCGTCAAAAATTGCACATACTTCCGCCACTTCATTTTTGATAGGATCGAGGTAATTTTTCCACGCCGCGCTTTTAGCCTGTTTTACAGCTTCCTTGGCCTCTTCTTCAATTTTTTGCAACTCGTCTTCATTGGCCAATGCATTGGTCACAATCCACTCGCGCATTTTTTTGATACAATCAAAATCTGTTTCCCATTGCAAACGCTCCTTACTTTTATATCGCTCATGCGAACCACTCGTGCTGTGACCCTGAGGCTGGGTCACTTCCTCCACGTGTACCAGCACTGGCACATGTTGTTCGCGACATACCTTTACAGCTTTTTCGTAAGTTTCACAAAGATGGGCGTAATCCCAACCTTTGGTTTTAAATATTTCGAAGCCTTTGGTATCCGCATCACGCTGAAACCCCTTTAAAGCCTCGCTGATACTTTCCTTAGTTGTTTGATATTTTTTAGGAACAGATATTCCATGCCCATCGTCCCATACGCTCATTAGCATAGGTACCTGCAAAACACCCGCGGCGTTCATGGTTTCCCAGAAAAGGCCTTCGCTGGTAGATGCATCTCCGATGGTGCCAAAAGCAACTTCATTTCCTTTGTTACTAAAATTCGTAAAAGGATGTTGTTGCAGGTCCTTATTAATTCTATAAAAATGGGAAGCGTAAGCTAAACCCAATAAACGGGGCATTTGACCTGCTGTCGGTGAAATATCGCTGCTTGAATTTTTTTGAGCAACCAGAGTTTTAAATGTGCCATCTTCATTTAAACTGTGAGTGGCGAAGTGTCCTCCCATCTGCCGACCACCACTCATAGGCTCTAATTCAATATCTGCGTGCCCATACAATCCGGCAAACCAATCTTGTAAATTTACAGCGCCAATAGACATCATAAATGTCTGATCGCGGTAATAACCGCTTCTAAAGTCCCCATCCTTAAACACCTTTGCCATGGCCAATTGCGCCACTTCTTTTCCATCACCAAAAATTCCGAATTTAGCTTTCCCCGTTAGAACTTCCTTTCGTCCCAACAGGCTTGCTTGACGGCTTTCATTTGCCAGTTTAAAGTCACTGAGGACAATTTTTTTAAACTCATCAAAGCTTAGATTGCTTGCTTTGGCCACACTATCTTGTTTTGCCATAAAATTCCCTTATTATACAAATATAATAGATTGGATGGAATGGGAAAAATATTTCAGGTCTTGAAAAAGCGTTATTTGGTGCAATTAACCAAGTAGTTACAAAATATTTTTAAATCCTCCGTTTGTATTAAATTTTATTGGTCATTTTAACCATTTATTTGATTAATTGAGCCAGATATAAGCCAAAATTAACATACTGTTTATTGGAAATTTTTTTTCATATATTTATTCTTTTAACCCACTTAAAATTTAAATTGTATTACTCATGCGAAATTTACTACTCTCCACTGCACTTTTTTTTGCTGTAAACTCTTTTTCACAGGATCGTTTTTGTGGCGCTACTGAAGTCCAAAACAAATGGTTTGCCGCTCACCCGGAGTTAAAAACAAAATTTGACGTTCTTCAGCAAGATGCCATAATGATGGATCAGGAGTTCTCTAAAAACAACTCTCAGCAGCGCATTGCATCGGCAGCTAACCATACGATTCCAGTTGTTTTTCACATACTTCACACAGGTGGGTCTGAAAACATTTCGGACGCTCAGGTATTGGACGCTGTGAGGATCCTAAACAGGGATTACCGAAAATTAAACCCTGATACAGCGGACGTAATTTTACCGTTTAAATCCCTTATTGGCGACGCAAAAATCACCTTTAGCCTGGCTACAAAAGACCCAAACGGGAATTGCACCAACGGAATTGTACGGCATTTTGACCCAAAAACCGAATGGGATTCCAATGACTTTAGTTATTTTGCTTACACCTGGCCTCCAACCCGTTATCTGAACATCTACGTGGTTAAATCCATCAACAGTAACGCTGCCGGCTATACGTTTCTACCAGGTTCGGGAATTCCTTCAAGTGTTGATGTCATTGTTATTTTAAGTACTTATGTGGGCGCGATTGGAACCGGCAACGTGGGGCTTTCGAGGGCCTTAACCCACGAGGTGGGCCACTGGTTTAACCTGCCACATGTTTGGGGTGGCACCAACCAACCCGGTGTTTCCTGTGGAGACGATGGCGTGAGTGACACACCCGTAACCGAGGGATTTAGTAGTTGCGGTCTTCTGAACAATTCCGATATCTGTACACCTGGTGTACCCGAAAATGTTCAGAATTACATGGACTATTCCTACTGTTCAAGAATGTTTACTCCCGGCCAGGCCAATCGTATGCAGAATGCTGCCAACAGCCTTATCTCGGGAAGAAATAACTTATCCAGTGCAAATAATTTGTTCAATACGGGTATCACAAATCCATTAGCGAATTGCATTCCAATATTAGACATCACGATCCCATCTACCACAGTATGTATTGGTAATTCACTTAACGTAACCAGCTACACGTCAAACGCAAATCCAACGAGCTATTTGTGGACCGCAAACAACGGTGCAATAATTGCTAATCCTTCTGCGGCAAACGCGCAGGTAACCTTCGCAAATCCCGGAAGTGTAACCGTATCGTGTAACGTAGCCAACGCAAACGGAAATGTGACAAAAAGTGTCGTAGTAACTGTGTTACAGGACATAAACACCATTTCTGCTTCTAATGATGAAAGTTTTGAAAGTGTTACCATGCCATCTAACTGGACCGTGATAAACCCAACCACGCCCACCATAAAATGGGAAGTTACCTCAACGGGCGCAAAATTCGGTTTGAACAGTGTCTATATTCCTGGCGAAACTTCACCTCCTAACCATACCGAAATTCTCGAGAGCCCGACTTATAATTTTAAAAACAATCCCGGCGCACAATTCACTTTTTATTATGCCTATGCGAGATACAATGCTGCAAACAAAGATCGGTTTAAAGTAATGGCTACGAAAGACTGTGGTGGCACCTGGGTAGATGTATGGTCCCCTACAAATCAATTGATGGCCAACGCATCCGCTGGCACTACCACAGTTATCCTGAACCCTTCCACAGAATGGGTATTTATGAATGTGACGCAAGACTGCCCCCTTTTTACCTTTCAGGATGAGGCAAGTGTAAAGTTCCGTTTCTCGTTTACAGAAGATCAGGGAGGAACCGCAGGTTATGGTAACCGGATGTATCTGGACAATATTGTATTTACCGCGCCCGTTGGCATTAACGAGGTTACAAAAGCCATCGGGTTCAATGTATTCCCAAACCCAAGCCACTCCGGCTTCCACATAAGCTTCACACTACCGGAGTTATCGGTAATTAACTACCAGGTGGTATCAATAACCGGCTCAACCGTGATTCGGGAGGGTAACAAAACTTTTGAAGCTGGAAGTCATGAAATAAGTTTTAATAAAAATGATCAACTGGCAAAAGGAATTTATTTCCTTAATTTCGAGATTAACGGGATCAAGCTAAATAAAAAGATAATCGTTGATTAGTATTTACAACTAATAGTTATGGATGAAAGGCCCCGGGTTGGGGCCTTTTGTTTTTTTAGTCAGTTTGTTTTGAACTCCTAAAGGCCTGATCCGGCGGCCGGGTTTTTGTATTTCGCCACCAACATTTATAATTTTAGACAAGGAATATACATCACTGCCCTATTTACATATAACACAGCCAAAACATGAAAGCAATTCACTATACAGCCTTTGGTAACTCTTCGGTTTTACAATTAGTTCAAGTAAACATCCCAACATTTGCCGATGATGAAATACTTGTTAAAGTAATAGCCACAACCGTAAACCCATTCGATATTAAAATCCGTACCGGCTCCCTGCAAAAAACAATGCCTATTCAATTACCCTTTGTTCCCGGATCGGATGTCTCGGGGATTGTGGAGGCTGTTGGGAAAAAAGTAAAACGTATTCAACCCGGTGATAGAGTTTTTGCTGCAGGTTCGGGTGGCACCTATGCCGAATACACCGTGCTGAAAGAAAATCGCGTAGCCTTGATCCCTGCAAATATTTCTGCCAATGAGGCAGCCGCTCTTGCTGTACCCCTAACAACGTCAAACACGCTTCTGATAGAAACTGGGCATGTGCAAGCGGGACAACGCATTCTTGTGCACGGTGCCGCAGGAGCCGTTGGCAGTGTGCTTGTCCAAATGGCAAAAGCGCTCGGCTGTTACGTTATAGGAACCGCCTCCGGAAAAGGTGTCGATCAAATAAAGGCGCTGGGCATTAACGAAGCCATCGATTATAAAACGCAAGATTTTACAAAGCTTGTAAAAAATGTTGACCTGGTTGCTGATCTGGTGGGTGGTGAAACACAAGTAAAATCTTATGAATTGCTTAAAAAGGGTGGCAAACTGTTAAGCATTGTAATGCCTCCTTCATCTGAAATGGCTGAAAAGTACGGCGTGGAAGCAAAATTTATTGTTTCAACCCCTACACTTGAAAAACTAGAGTTTGGCGTAAAAATGGTAGAAACAGGGAAGATAAAAGCTTATATCGCTAAAACGATGAAACTGGAGCAAGCCGCTGAAGCCCAGGACATGATTTCGAACGGGGGTATTAACGGAAAAATTGTTCTAGAAGTAAGTACACCTTAAAATAAGGTTAACGTTTCACATACTGTTCTTCGTAATAATTGGCATAATTACCGGAAGTAACGTTATTCAGCCATTCCTCATTTTGCAGGTACCAGTCAACCGTTAGTTCAAGACCCTGCTCAAAAGTGACAGACGGCACCCAGCCCAAATCGTTTTTAAGTTTGGTGGAATCAATGGCGTAACGTAAATCGTGTCCCGCGCGGTCCTTCACAAAGGTGATGAGCTGTTCGTTGCTACCATCCGGCCTGCCCAATTTTTTATCCATCATTTTGCAGAGTAAACGAATCACGTCTATGTTAGTCCACTCATTGTGTCCTCCAATGTTATAAGTGCTTCCCAGTTTTGCTTTGTGAAATACGGCATCTATGGCTGTAGCGTGATCCTTCACAAAAAGCCAGTCGCGCACATTTTCACCTTTTCCGTAAATGGGTAATGGTTTCTGATGTTTGATGTTATTGATACACAGCGGGATCAATTTTTCAGGAAAATGATTCGGACCGTAATTGTTACTACAGTTGGATATCACAACCGGTAACCCATAAGTATCATGATAAGCGCGCACAAAATGATCGCTGCTGGCTTTGGAAGCGGAATAAGGACTGTGGGGGTCGTAGGCTGTTGTTTCCGTAAACATGCCCGTTTCTCCCAATGCACCATACACTTCATCGGTACTGACGTGGTAAAATTTTTGAAATACGGCGCTATCGTTTTTGTGAAGTGTTTTTGCGGCGTTTAATAAATTAACCGTACCAATAACATTGGTCATTACAAACTCCAACGGGTTGGTGATGCTGCGATCAACGTGGCTTTCAGCTGCAAGGTGAATCACCGCGTTGTACCTTTCCATTTCAAACAAATTATTGATAAAAGGAGCATCCACAATGTCGCCTTTTACAAATGTGTAATTAGGTTTATTCTCAATATCAGTTAAGTTGGCCAGGTTACCGGCATAAGTTAATTTATCGAGGTTATGAATGGTATAATTTGGGTATTTGGTCACAAAAAGGCGAACGACGTGAGAACCAATAAATCCTGCTCCTCCGGTAATTAGTATTTTCATATTTTGTTGCAATTGTCCTATTTTTTTGTAAATTTATTATAAAAAACAAAACAATGAGAAAATTTGTATTTTTTTACCTCAACACCTGCTTCTCCCTTGTCCTATCTTCACAAAGCACAAACACGGCGCTACACAGCAGCTACAAAATAATTCCCACTAATATGGTAAACATTCATTCAAAAAGTTATTATATGGAAACATCTAATAGCTCCTCCTATCTGGTTGGAATGGACAACACCGGACAAACCATTTTTAAAACTCTACTGCCGACAGGCAACTTAGGAGGGATAGCCGTTAAATTGGTTCGCACGAGCGATAAAAAATTATTATCCATCACCCATCAAGTTGGAGGTTGTGATTATCTTCCAACCCCACAAACCATAGTTACCAGATGCGACACAATTGGCACTATCGACTTTTCGATAAGTCTCCAGCGGCAGATCAGGGATATTACCGAACACCCGGATGGCACCTATTACATGGTGCATTCGTATGACCCAAATTTTGCTACAAGTAACCCGGGACCAACCATTCTTCATTATTCTTCATCCGGTGCATCCATGACCCCGGTAGCAAATACCTTTACCGTTGTGCATTCAATTTTAGCCTTGCCGAATGGAAACTTGCTGATAAGCGGCATTGAAAACGGGGTTCTTAAACACGCGGAAATAACCACCAGTGGCACTGTTATAAATGCAGTGAACGCTCCTTTTCAAATTAAGAGCTTTAATGTTTCGACTGGCGGAACGTTGTATGCGCTTACCGCGAGCGGCAGCCTGCAATCATACAGCGCCAACTTAACCCCCTTAAACAATTCCTTTGCGGCGGTGCTTCCAAATATAAAAATCACTGATTTTACTCTTAGGAACGATAGCGTTTTCTGCACGGGTTATGATACAGTTAACAGCAGCCCTTATTATGGTCTTCTCGGAAACAATTTAAACCTTTTGTACCAGACGCTGGCACCCTATAAAAGAACCTTTCCAACCGGCATTAGCGTCACTAATTCGAATCGGATAAACATCGTCGCTTACGGCCATAGCAATACAAATACACAGGGAAAATATTTGAATTTGTATCAAACCTCGCCAACCGGTAGTCTTGTTTCAAAATATAATGCTGGTGTTACGGGGTATTCCGTATTGTCCTCGACCTTTCTTGGTATGAATTTTATGTATTTTACCTACCAAGGTTCCGTTCAACTATCGGTACAGGTAAAAAATTTTGGCACAGACACCATCACTGATTTCTATCTGAACTACGACGGTTCGATCAATTGTCCACAGCCTTATCATCAAAAATTTAATGTGAGAATTCCTCCAAATTCAGTCGTTACTGTGACCACTGACGTTTTCACAGTGCCGCTTACGTTTTCTACATTCAATGGCACGAGTATTACCTATAATTGCAATCTTTGTATAAGTTCATCCGTGCCTAATTCGGAAAACGATACGGCAACAGACAACGATTCCTGGTGCCAGGTTCTGGTGTTTCAACCAGTGGGAATAAACGAATTAATACCAGTGGATAACACTGTTAGATTATTCCCGAATCCGACACAAAATTATTTAAACGTGGAAGCCGAACATAACATTCGAAAGATTGAAATAATAGGGGTTGCCGGCGAACTCCTTCATGCGGAATACCCTGAAAAAAAAGATCTACATATTAACGCCGCTCACTGGCCACCAGGCATTTATTTTTTGAAGACGGAAACCGAAAAAGGCAGCTATGTAAAAAAACTGATTAAGAACTAATCACCAAGGGTTTCAAAACTCAGTATAAATACCGTGCCTTCTTGTTCAACTGATTTAACGGAAATATACCCTTTGTGTAACATCATCACTTGCTTACAGAGACTCAAGCCAATACCATTGCCTGTTTTTTTGGTGCTAAAAAAAGGAATAAAAATTTTGTCCTGTACTTCGGGTGAGATGCCGACCCCATTGTCCTTTACGGTGATATTTATCTTTTGATTCACCATGAAACCACTTAAAACGATTTTGGGCTGAGCCACCTCTTTTACAGCATCCATCGCGTTTAAAATCAGGTTGATTAACACCTGCTCCATGAGGCCTGAATCTACTTTCACGGTAAGGGTTGGATCTTTCAGAAAGACCTCAAAATCAATTTTACGTTTATCAATGGTTGGCTGCATTAACTGTTGTACATGGCCAAATAACTCAAGCACCTGCACTTCAGAAAGATTTACTTTATTGATCTTGCTTAGGTTTCGGTACGTTTCCGTGAATTTCAACAGGCCTTCGCTCCGTTTTTTGATTGTGACAATCCCTGTTTCAATATCGGCGAGCGTTTCCTTATAATTTTCGGGCTGCAATACGGAGTCCGAGATACGGTCCTTTAACGTTTCCGCCAGGGAAGAAATTGGCGCTACTGAATTCATGATCTCGTGCGTCATCACACTCAACAACTTTTGCCAGGCTTGCGACTCGCTTTCATCGAGCGCATCGTTGATATTTTGAAACGCTATCAGTTTGTAGGTTTTATTTTCATTGCCAAACATGGTAGCAGAAAGTAAAACTTTGTAGGTGCTGCTATCTCGTGCAATTGAGGTCACTACTTTTTGTCCGGGAGATAGCTTCGAGATTTCTTTGTATAGGTTTTCATTACGTTTTTCGAGGGAATGAATGGTTTTAAGGTAGGGGATCTGCAACAGAACTTTGAGCGATTCGTTCATCCATAGTACTTCGCCGGTGTTTATTTCATAAGAAAAAATACCGGTATCAACAATTTCAAGAATACTTTTTAAGTGTAAAAACTGAGTTTCCTTTTCCTTACTAATACTTTTAAAGGTCGTATTGATCTCGTTGAAACCACTGCGAAACGGCTGCAATTCGGTAGGCGCCTTTTTCACCTCAAAGTAACGCGAAAAATCGCGGTAATGCACGGACTCCACAAACTGCTCCACTTCGTTTCTTGCCTTTTTGTGATAGTGATAATAACCGTATAACATAGTGGCAATTGTGGGTAAAAGTATAAATTCGAGCCAGTACCATTCTTTTACTAACGCAAATGCGGCCAGTACCAGCGCCAGAAACATGGTTAAAGTACGCAATACAATATTGTATTCTAACTTCTTAAATTTCATATTTGCTCAGTCGCCGGTATAGCGCGGTTCTTGTAATACCTAATTCTTTAGCCGCTTTGGTGATGTTGCCATTATTTTTTTCGATCACCCGCAATATGGTTTGTTTTTCGATGGCACTCAGTTTCGTTTCATGGTCGGATTCATCATTGTTTTTTTGTGCCGATTCGATCGGTGAAAAAATCAGATCGGCAGGCTGCAAGACCTCGGTATCCGCCATAATGACGGCACGTTCAATAATGTATTGTAATTCCCTCACGTTACCCGGATAATGGTAGTCTTTTAATTTCTCGAGGGCTTTGGTACTTAATTCGACATTGGTTTTAAAATACTTTTCGCTATAAAATTTAAGAAAGTGATTGGTTAACAATTCAATATCCTCCTTGCGGGAGCGCAGTGGCGGCATAAATATTTCGACAGTATTTATGCGGTACACCAGATCTTTCCTAAAACGATTTTCATTGGCGAGTTCCGATAAAGGAACATTTGTGGCGCATACCAAACGAATGTTTATTGGCGTGGGCGCGTTGCTCCCCAACCTGGTCACCTGCCTGTTTTGCAAAACAGTAAGTAATTTAGCCTGTTGTTGCAAGGTAATATTTCCAATTTCATCTAAAAATAAGGTTCCTGTATCAGCCGATTCAAAACGCCCTTCCCGCTCTTCCCGCGCATCTGTAAAGGCTCCTTTTTTATGTCCAAACAACTCGCTTTCAAATAACGTTTCCGTAAGAGCACCCACATCTACTTTAATAAATGGTTTTTTCGTCCTTAACGATTTTTGATGAATGGCTCTTGCAATAAGGTCCTTACCCGTTCCATTCTCGCCTAAAATCAGGATGTTGGCATCGGTTGGGGCAACTTTTTCAATCTTGCTGTATATACCACTCATCAAACTGCTCTTCCCGATTATGCCAATATCTTCGTATCCGGGCGTCTGAAACGGAATATTATTATTCCCCTTTTTTCGTAAAATTTCTTTAATTGAATCTACTAAACCCTGATTATTCCATGGCTTAACAATAAAATCGGAAGCTCCTTCCTTAAGAGACTTTACTGCCAGGTCAATATCAGCGTAAGCGGTAATCATGATCACACTTGCATCCGACCTCACCTCTTTGATCCGCCTGAGCCAATAAATTCCTTCGTTACCCGTATTAATCGTCGCATTAAAATTCATGTCAAGAAGGATCAAATCGAAATTTTGCTTTTTAAATAAATTCAAAAGCTGTTCCGGGTTTCTTTCAGTAACAACCTCTTTTACTTCTTTTTTTAACAGGAGATTAATGGCCGTTAATACGTCATTGTCATCGTCAACTACCAAAATGTTTGCCTTCTTTAAATCCATAACATTTGAAACATACCTTATTTCACCAATAAATATACCTAAAAGCTATTTAACTGAAACTAAATGGCTTTGCAAAATACAAGTCGAAAAAAAGTGTATCAAAATCGAACACCCACTCTCTGTAAACGAACACTTTACAAATCACATATTTTCTAAACATTTGATTTTCAGGGGATAAAATTATGGCACACCGTTTATCATTTATCAAGTGTTTTTTCATTTAATGAATAGTGTATGGTGGTGTTATGCTGCAAAAATAATAGCACCATACCTATTTAAAATTTGACAGAAAAACACACCTAAAGCTTATGGACAGAGTTATACCAAAGAAAAAATGGACTGTTAAGAAAATACTTACCATTGCCGGCATTCTGGCGTGTCTCCTGCTGGTTATTGGCAGTATTTATTACACATCGGGTGGAACCAAACTAAATGTAGACGCTGAACGGATTACGATTAGCGAAGTTAAAAAGGGATCGTTCAGAGAATTTATACCCGTAAACGGCATTGTACTCCCGATCAACACAATTTATCTTGATGCGGTTGAAGGCGGACGTGTAGAAGAAGTATTTGTTGAAGATGGTTCCACCATGAAAAAAGGCGATCCCATTTTGAAACTCTCAAATACCGATCTCGAACTGAGCCTTGCTAATCAGGAAACCTCGGTGTTTAACTTACTTACTCAAATGCAGATCTCGAAAAACGCGGCCACTCAAAATACCATCATGAAATTGAACCAAGGTACCGATGTGGATAACACTTATAATGAAGCAAAGCGCCAGTACGATTTAAACAAACAATTATACGAATCAAGAGCTATTTCATTTCAGGAATTTAAGCAATCGGAGAACAATTACAATTACGCCGTACAAAAGAAAAAACTGACCGCGCAAATTTTAAAGCAAGATTCGGTCTCTGGCGTCGAGGAACTGAACCAGGCGCGTGAATCGTTTAAGCGCACACAGGAAGCGCTGCGTATTATGCGAAAAAAAGTCGAAGATCTGATTGTGCGGGCGCCTATTGACGGCCAACTTACTTCGTTAGACGCTGAAATAGGTCAGAACAAAAACAAAGGTGAACGTTTGGGGCAGCTAGATGTAATTACCGGTTTCAAAGTGCGGGTAGAAATTGACGAACATTATATTACAAGAGTATATCCCGGCCTAAACGCGGAATTTTCACTAGCAGGTAAGGATTATAAACTTACCATTCAAAAAGTATACTCTCAGGTAAAAAATGGAAAATTTCAGGTGGATATGAAGTTTGACGGTGCAGTACCAAAAGACATCCGCCGTGGACAAACATTACAGATTCGCTTAGCGTTAAGTGATGAGACCCAGGCGCTGCTGGTTGCCAAAGGTGGGTTTTATCAGCAAACAGGTGGAAACTGGGCTTTTAAATTAAATGAAGATGGTTCAGTAGCTTACCGGGTGGATATACAATTGGGCCGCCAGAACCCGGAATATTACGAAGTACTGCAAGGGTTAAAGCCCGGCGATAAAATTATTACCTCCGGGTACGACAATTACATCACCACCCAGGAGCTCATCTTAAAGGAAACAAAAAAATAAAAACATGAAGATATTGACACTTCTATTTGCTATAATTTTACAAACGATCCTGGTTGGACGAAATGCCATAAATGTGCCGCCGTGTTCCTTGCAGATAAAACCATTCACCACACCGGCCCAAAAATTTTTCGGCTTCAATCACGACGAACTCATTGCGCTGATATTGATCGACATTGTTGATATGAAGCTTGCAAAAGACACACAACCCATTTCGTTCACACTCACCGAAAATATGCTCGAAGTAAACAACAATAAACAGACAGAGAGTATATTAAAAAAATTCAAAACCAAATATAAAATAACAAAAGGCGTGTCCATCACCTACACCAAAACCCAGGACGACTCCTTAGCCGTGTCCGTAACAAAACATTAATCCTAAACTATATAACACCATGATAAAAGTTAGTAATCTTGAAAAAATTTATCGAACAGAAGAAATTGAAACAGTAGCGTTAAACAATGTTTCATTTGAAATAAAAGAAGGAGAATTTGTAGCCATGATGGGCCCATCTGGCTGCGGAAAATCAACGCTACTAAACATTATTGGTCTGTTAGACGATCTAGATGGAGGTAGTTATCTATTTAACGGGACAGAAGTAGCAGATTTTAATGAACGTAAACGTGCTGAACTGCGTAAGCACAACATTGGTTTTGTTTTCCAAAGTTTCAATTTGATTGATGAGTTAACGGTATTCGAAAATGTTGAGTTACCGTTAATGTATACCGGAGTCAACTCATCAGACCGCAAACGCATTGTGGACGAAGTGCTGGATAAGATCCAAATCGCACACCGAAGAAACCATTATCCGCAACAGTTATCGGGAGGTCAGCAACAGCGGGTGGCCGTTGCAAGAGCTGTTGTTAACAATCCTAAGCTGATCCTGGCGGATGAACCAACCGGAAATCTGGACTCACGAAACGGAAACGACGTGATGCAATTGCTGACCGACCTAAATGAAAAAGGCACCACCATTATCATGGTAACTCACTCAGAACATGATGCACGTTATACACATCGCATCATCAATATGCTCGACGGACAAATTGTGACACAAAACCTAAAAGTGTAAGCAATGGTTAAAAACTATTTCAAAATCGCGATCCGGCAATTATTGAAAAACAAAACGTTTTCAATCATCAACATATCTGGCTTAGCGATTGGCATGGCGGCTGTTATCCTTATTTTAATTTGGGTAAAAAACGAAGTAACCTACGACCGGTTCCACGCTGATAAAGAGCGGATTTATGAATTGTGGAACAAAGGTACCTGGAGCGGGCAGCTACAATGTTGGCGAACAACGCCAAAAGTTGCAGCAAATTTTTTAAAATCAGATTTGCCTGAAGTTGATAAAGTGAGCCGACTGAGTTGGTCTTCGATCAATCTCTTCAATTATGCCGATAAAAAAATAAAATCGCATGGTTGTGAAGTGGATCCGGAATTCCTTGACATATTTAGCTTTCCACTCGTTCTCGGCACAAAGGCCTCTTTACTTAAAACACCCAACTCAATTGTTATTACCGAAAAACTCGCGAAAAAAATTTTTAACGAAGAAAATCCTGTTGGTAAAACAATACGAGGTAACAACGCGGATGATTTTATGGTTACGGGTGTATTAAAAGACCTGCCAACAAATACACGCTTCAATTTTGAATACCTGCTCCCCTGGTCGTTCCTTATTAGCAAAGAAGGAGACGAACAAAACTGGGGCAACAATTCGGTAACCAACTATGTAAAGCTGAAAGAAAACACGAACCTGTCTAACGTACAAAAAAAAGTAGCCGGATTAAGAAAAAAACATCAGAAAGACTACGACGGAATTGACATGTTCCTTTACCCGTTAGAAAGGTGGCGATTACACTCTAACTTCGAAAATGGTGTTGAACGCGGTGGCAAAATAGAAATGGTAAGGCTTTTCATTATTATTTCCGGATTTATTTTACTCATTGCCTGTATCAACTTCATGAACCTGAGCACCGCGCGGAGCGAACGTCGTGCCAAAGAAGTAGGAATCCGGAAAACAGTAGGAGCTATTAAATCATCGCTGGTAAAACAATTTCTAGGCGAATCCATTTTATTGGTTTTTTTTGCTTTTCTGATCGCGATTCTCCTTGTACAGCTATTTATGCCAGCGTTTAACCAATTAATCATGAAACGTCTTAGTATTGATTATGGAAACGTGTATTTTTGGATAGCGTCCGTTATTTTTATTCTGTTCACCGGCTGCCTCGCGGGTTTTTATCCAGCTTTCTTTCTCTCGTCGTTTAAACCTGTATCGGTATTAAAGGGAACCTATAAAGCGACCAATACTTTGATCACACCGCGCAAAATTTTAGTGGTCGCGCAGTTTAGTTTTGCCATCATACTAATTGTATGTACCATTATTGTGAAACAACAAATTAGCTATGTACAGAAACGCGATGCCGGTTATCAGAGGGAAAATCTATTGTATCACTTTCTAACACCCGATCTTGAAAAAAATTATTCAGCTTTAAAAACTGAATTAATTGCCCGCAACCTTGTTACATCGGTTTGCAAAACCAGCGCGCCAATTACCGAAGGATGGAGTGATAGCTGGGGTTTTGAATGGGAGGGGAAAGATCCGAATGATAAAACCGATTTTGACCGTTACTGCGTGGATGCCGATTTTATAAAGACCGCCGGATTAACATTGCTTACCGGGAGGGACTTAAACCTTAAGGAACATCCCAGCGATTCAAGTGCGATGCTTATAAACGAATCGGCTCTAAAAGTAATGAAATTTAAAGATCCCATCGGACAAATTGTAAAAGACGGTGACAGCAAATGGCATATCGTGGGCGTGTTTAAAGATTTTATTCTCAACTCGCCCTACTATCCAACCAAACCAATGATCGTGAATGGTGCAAAAGGCTGGTTCGCTACATTGCATCTGCGTTTAAAAGCAGGTTCAACAAACTCGGATTTGAAAAAAATTGAAACCGTGTTTAAAAAATACAACCCCCAATTTCCGTTCGAATACAGTTTTGTTAACGAGGAGTATGCCACAAAATTTGCTGACGAAGAGCGTACCAGTATTTTTGCGATGGTATTTGCCGGCCTTACCATATTTATTTCCTGCCTTGGCTTGTTTGGCCTTGCCACTTATATGGCCGAGAACCGGATTAAAGAAATAGGCATTAGAAAAGTTTTGGGCGCATCCGTCGCTAATATTACCTCCTTATTAGCTATTAATTTTCTAAAACTCGTCATCATTTCTATTTTTATTGCAACACCTCTTGCCTGGTGGTTTATGCATGATTGGCTGGGAGATTACCCTTACCACGTGTCCATTCACTGGTGGGTATTTATTGTTGCCGGAATCAGCTCTATACTAATTGCTCTGGTAACCGTGAGTTTTCAGTCCATTAAAGCAGCTTTGGCAAATCCGATAAAAAATTTAAGAACCGAATAAAAAATGAACATCACCGAACGGACACAAAATTCTTTCACCCTGTTTTTGTTCGGGATACACGGCACCGAAAATTAAGCGCACATCTGGTTAAATGAACTAAAAGCATTAACCGACAAACAAAAAAAATAATACTATGTTTAAAAATTATTTAAAAGTAGCTATCCGGAACCTCGTAAAAAACAAGGTATATTCCTTTATAAACATTGCGGGTTTAAGTGTTGGAGTGGCTTGTTGTATGCTTATCTTCCTGTACGCCAAAGATGAAATAAGTTACGATCAGTTTCACAAAAACAAAGAGAACATATACCGGGTAACCGCTGATTTCGTGAAGCCGAACGCGGACATCAGTCATTCCGGGAGCACTGGCATGATGCCTGGCCCAAGTTTCAAGAATGGTATACCGGACATTCAGGATTTTTCAAGGATACAAGCAGCTTTCTTTAATGTAAAGCATAAGGGTGAGATTTTTGAACAGGATGCACTCTGGGCAGATGAAAATCTTTTCAAAGTATTCTCATTTCCACTAATTCATGGCGACCCAAAAACGGCTTTAAAGGATCTTCATTCTGTAGTATTGTCTGAAGAACTCGCCGAAAAATATTTTGGTAGAACAGATGTAGTGGGTCAGGTAATTCAGTTAAAAGCTGAAAAAACATTCGAACCTTTTGTGGTGACAGCCGTTGCAAAAAACTCACCACAAAACTCGTCCATCCAGCTAAAAATGATACTACCACTCATGCTGAGGCAATCCATAGAAAATGACAACCACTGGATCAACTTCTTTTTAAACACCTTTGTGGTATTAAAACCAGGAAGCGATATCAGGCGCATCGAGGAACAAATGGCAAAAGTTTATAATACCGATGCGGCCGCACAAATGAAAATGATGGCGGACGAATATGGTTTTAAGGAAAAAATCTATTATCACCTGCAACCTTTCACCCAAATGCATTTAAGTACAGAATACCCGGCAGATAATGGCCTCACTGGTTCGAGTAATCCTGTTTACTCCTACATCCTTTCGGGTATTGCCGCATTTATACTCATCATTGCCAGCATTAACTTCATCAATCTCAGCATCGCCCGATCATTAAAACGTGCCCGCGAAATCGGAATACGCAAGGTAGTGGGAAGCAACCGTAAACAAATAATATCGCAGTTCCTGGGAGAATCGTTCACGCTCAGCTTTTTTTCCTTTTTACTAGCCAGCTTACTTACGTTTCTGATACTTCCATTTTTTAACACGTTGGCAGATAAAGAACTCTCCTTTAATTATTTGATGGATAGTACCCTCATACTTGGCTACTTTGCCCTGTTTTTAATTACAGGGTTAATGGCAGGCTTTTACCCAGCACTTATTTTATCCCGTTTTAAGCCGGTTGATACGTTATATGGCAAAACGCGCTTGAAGAGCGGAAATTTTTTATCAAAAGGCTTGGTTGTTTTTCAATTTACACTCTCCACATTTTTAATCATTGCCACTATTACCATCTACTCGCAATTCAGTTACCTCGTTAATTACGATCTCGGTTACAACAAAGACAATATCGTTTCTGTAAATACCGGAAGAATCCCGGCTGAACAATTCAATTATTTCAAAACCGAATTGCTTAATAATGCGGCCATAAAACAAGTTTCGGCCAATCAAGGCGGCCAGTGGGGCACAGTTGCACATATAAACGGAGAAGAGGAAATAAACTTCGACCTAAAATATGTGGACGAGGATTACCTGCCATTATTTCGAATCCCTTTAAAAACCGGACGTAATTTCTCGAAGCACTTTTCTACTGACACCACGCAGGCAGTTATGGTGAACGAGTCGTTTGTGAAAGCGGCCGGTTGGAAAACACCGATAAATGAAGTAGTCGATTTTTATTACAATGACAAAAAGTACCAGGTAATTGGTGTATTTAAAGATTATCATTTTGACGCCCTTACCGAAAAAATAAGACCACAGCTTTTCACCATGGGAAGCAGTTACAAATACGGACAGGTCTTTATTAAGATTCTACCAGGCACTAAGGCCGATGCGCTTGCCCATCTGGAAAAAACATTCCGAAAAACGTACCCTAATCAACCTTACTCCTACCGATTTGAAGACGAAGAAAATTTAGCCCGTTACGACAGCGAGGCCAAATGGAAACAAATTATCGCCTTTGGCGCCATACTTACCGTTTTTATTTCCTGCATCGGCCTTTTCGGACTTACTACTTTAGCCGCTGAAAAACGTGCTAAAGAAATTGGCATTCGTAAAGTATTGGGCGCTTCAGTAAGATCGATCGCGCAGAGACTATCATTTGACTTTATTAAACTTGTATGTATCGCCGCAGTTGCGTCTCTTCCGATTGCCTGGTGGGCTATGAATAAATGGCTTCAAAATTATCCATATCGCATCGAACTGAATACAGAGTTATTTATCTACGCCTTTCTGCTGGTGCTATTGATTGCTCTCTTCACCGTAATTTTCCAATCATTAAAAGCGGCAAAGGCAAACCCCGTAAAAAATTTAAGGACTGAATAAAGATTGAACCTATGCGACTAGTTACCTATTTCAAACGTTAAGCACATGATAAAAAACTATTTCAAAATAGCCTGGCGTAATTTATGGAATCATAAATTGTATTCCTTAATTAACATTCTGGGACTTGCAATCGGTATCAGTTGCTGCATGTTAATTTATTTGTATGTAAATTATGAATTAAGTTACGACAGTTATAATGATAAAGCTGATCGTATTTTCAGAATGACCTCTGTGGTCCGGAATCAAATAAAAGAGGACCGATTTGCCCCAACGTCGCCCATCATGGGGCAAAAACTGAAAGACAATTTCCCTGATATTGAACAAATGGTTCGTCTAAATCCTTCATCAAGACCAATTTCTTATCAGGACAAAAAAAATTTTGACACTAAGTTGTTTTACGCCGATTCTAGCCTGTTTGATGTTTTTACATTCCGTGTTATTGAAGGAAACCTTAAAACCGCGCTTAGTAAACCGTATAGCGTGGTGTTGAACGAAAGCACCGCTAAAAAATATTTTGGCAATGAAAGTGCTTATGGGAAAATGATGCTATTATCAGATACAATTCAACTCATGGTAACCGCCATCATAAAAGATATTCCTGCCAATTCGCATTTTAACCTCGATTGTTTCCTTTCCCGCAATACAATGAATGATATGAACAAGGAAAATCCAAATTGGAAAGAAGACAATGAAGAAAATTGGTTCAATTGTAATACCTACACCTACATCCTTTTAAAAGAAAATTCAGACCCAAGAAAACTCCAGCCGATATTTAATTCATTTATGACCAAAGAACAGGCGGAGATCAAAAAGGCAGTTGGCATGTGCGCTAATATTGATCTGCAGCCCATAAAAGACATTCACCTCAATTCGCGGTTAGACGCCGATTACAAAGGAGTAAAACACGGAGACATCACCTATGTATATATTTTTATTGGGAGCGCCATCCTCATTATGTTAATCGCTTGCAGTAATTTCATTAACCTTTCTACCGCTCGTTCATTAAATCGTGCGAGAGAGATCGGCCTTCGGAAAGTCATCGGTGCAAAACGGATCCAGTTGATTCTGCAATTTTTGGGTGAATCGGTTTTCGTTGCAAACATCGCTGGCATTCTTTCATTGATTTTGGTTTTGCCCGGACTATCACTTTTTAATACGTTGCTTGGCACATCATTAACCATGAACTCTGCCATGATCTGGTTATATCTTTCCATCATTATAATCAATGGAATCCTTGCTGGCATTTATCCTGCCCTGCTCATGTCCTCTTTTGCGCCGATCCGTTCATTAAAAGGGCGTATTAGTCATAATCTGGCGGACATTTTGTTCAGAAAAGGCCTTGTGATTTTCCAATTTAGCGTGGCCATTACTCTCATCATTGGTACGTCCATCGTTTTAAACCAATTGAATTTTATTCAAAACCACCATATCGGTATGAATAAAGAACAGGTATTATCCATTGAATTGAAACCACTCGAATTTTCAAAACGCGAAGTGCTCCTCAGGGAAATTAACCGTAACCCGCGTGTCGTAGAGTCATCCTTAAACGGCTTTAGTTTTAAAGGAATTTCAAACATTACGTTACTACCGGAAGGTACCTCTGAAAAAGAAATGAAAGCCTGTCCGGTTTTTGCCGCTGACGAAAATTTTTTCAAGACATTTCAGGTCGAATTTGCAGCTGGCAGGGATTTCGCAAAGGACCACCCCACCGATTTAAACGAAGCCTTTATTATCAATGAAACTGCTGTTAAGGAGTTTGGATGGAAAACGCCTCAACAAGCTATTGGCAAAAAAATCATCTGGGCCTTTGGTAAAGAGGGAAAAGTGATCGGTGTGGTAAAGGATTTTAACTTCTCCTCTTTAAAAGAAAATATTCAACCCTTACTGGTTCACATTTATCCACAGTGGTACAGTTCACTTACACTTCGTTTAAAAACAGATAACCTAAGTTCAACGCTCCGTCAGCTTGAATCTACCTGGAAAGAAATCTCACCTCAGAGTCCATTTAGTTATTCTTTTGCCGAAGACGATTTCAATAGTCTTTACCAATCGGAAATGAATATGCGTAGTGTGTTAAGCGCGTTTACACTATTATCCGTTTTTGTGGCTTGCCTCGGTCTATTTGGACTCGCTGCTTTTACCATCCGCCAGCGTTACCGTGAAATTGGGATCCGAAAAGTTTTAGGCGCCAGTGTTAATGGCATTGTCCAACTATTATCAAAGGACTTTTTAAAACTAGTGGCTATTTCAGTGTGCCTAGCCGTGCCGGTTGCCTGGTATTTGGCGAATAAGTGGCTACAGAACTTCGCGTACAAAACAACTATTCATTGGTGGCTGTTTCTAATGGCCGGACTACTTGCACTGTTGATCGCGTTTGCCACTGTAAGTATCCAGGCTATGAAGGCTGCGGTGGCTAATCCTGTTAAAAGTATCCGAACAGAATAATACAAAATGATTAATAGATCAAAAGATGTTTAAAAATCACATAAAGGTCGCGCTTCGAAATTTACTAAAGAATCGCTCCTATTCACTCATAAATATTACAGGACTCACCATAGGAATTACCTGCTGTCTGCTTATTTCGCTTTATGTAAAACATGAACTTGGTTATGACAAATTCCAATTAAAGGGTGATCGATTGACGCGAGTTATAATGGAATACAACATGGGAGGAGTGACCAACGGAGGCAATTATACCAGCACTAAAGTAGGACCCTCTTTTAAAAGAAATTTTCCTGAAGTAGAACAATTTGCACGCTTAACTGGCTCACAAAGGATTGTAAAGTACAACGATAAGGTATTTACCGAAAAACGTTTTGTCTACGCAGATTCCACTTTTTTTGAACTTTTCTCTTTTAAACTCATAGAAGGAAATATCACAAAGGTATTAGATGGCCCAAACAAAGTAGTTCTCACCAAATCAATGGCAGAAAAATATTTCGGAGATAAAAACCCCGTAGGTAAAACGCTTAATGTATCCAGCAATGGAACGGCATACCTGATAACTGGCGTCATGGAGGACTGTCCTGAAAATTCGCATATCAAATTCGACTTTATTGCATCCTTTTCTTCTTTAGGTGATTCTCAGGAAAAAACTTATTGGAACGCGAACTACACAACTTATTTATTGTTAAGAGACCGACAGAGCGTCCTGACATTGCAACAAAAAATTCCAGGCTTTATGAAGAACGAGATGAAGGACGAGTTAACCGGAAATGATTATCTCACCTATTACCTCGAACCATTTACACGGGTACATCTGTATTCCGAACATTCAGGCTTTGAACCAAACGGCAGTATCATGTACGTTTATATCGTCAGCGCCATTGCACTCCTATTACTTGTTATTGCTTGTTTCACCTTTATTAACTTATGTACTGCCAAATCAATGGAGCGTGCACGAGAAATTGGGATAAGGAAGGTAGCAGGCGCCGCCAAATCACAAATTTTCTGGCAATTTATTGGCGAATCGTTGGTTTTAACATGTGTATCCGCACTCATGAGTTACTTTACAGCCAGACTCGCGCTTCCCTATTTTAATGCACTTACCGCCCGCAACCTGCACTTCCCTGATCTGTTTTCTTTTTCAATGATCGGGTTAACCGGGCTTGTAGTTTTAGGTGTCAGTTTTTTTGCCGGCACTTATCCCGCTTTAATTCTATCCGCCTTTCAACCGGTTAAAGTTTTAAAAGGCCATTATAAAAACACTACTCATGGTCTTTTTCTACGAAAATCGTTGTTTGTGTTTCAATTCGTCATTTCTATTTTTCTGATCGCAAGTTCGTTCGTTATCCAAAAACAGCTCGCCTATTTCCAAACTAAAAAACTTGGATTTGACAAGGCGCAATTAATTATATTACCCGCCGACGGCAAAGTGATTAAGTCTTTTAACAGTTTGAAAGCCGAGCTAAAGAAGTATAGTTCCGTTATTTCCGTCTCAAGAGCCGACTTTTTACCCTGTAATATTTTAGGCGGTTATTCGATGTATAAGCAAGGCATGGCGCCCGGCAAAGCGTTTTCGGTATTTGCTGGTGGTATTGATCAGGAGTATTTAAAAACATGTGGTATCAGGTTAATAGCTGGTAGCGACCTTTCAGAAATGGATGTTGAAAATGCTACTCACGAAAGCGTTGAAAAAAATTATTTCCAATTTATAATTAATGAATCCGCTGCCAAACAACTTGGCTGGAAAGCTAAGGATGCCGTGGGTAAAAAACTATTTTTAGACGCGACCCGGCCGGGTGAAGTAAAAGGGGTAGTTGCGGATTTTCATTTCTCGTCATTACACACGCCCATAAAACCCCTTGTGCTTTTTCCGGGCGATTATGGCACTAACATCCTGGTAAAACTTTCTGACAGCGATCCCCGTGAACCCCTCAAGAATATTGAAAAAGTATGGAAACAAGTGGCTCCGCACCGACCTTTTGAATATTCTTTCCTGGATGACAACTATAACGCGATGTACGTTTCCGAGAAAAATTTTGGAAAGGCTGTAACAACATTCACCTACATTGCTTTGCTCCTGGCCATTATGGGCCTCATCGGGTTGTCCTCTTATTCGATCCAGCAACGCGCTAAAGAAATTGGGATATTAAAAGTATTGGGCGCGCCTCTCTATGTTATTATCGGCCGACTTATCAAAAACTTTGTTTCACCGGTATTACTGGCCGTCATCATTGCCTCTCCAATTGCCTGGTGGACCAGTAATATCTGGCTCCGGGATTTTAGTTACCGGATAAACCTAAATATATGGATGTTTATCCTGCCTGCATTTGCTTCAGTGCTTCTTGCCGTTCTGGCAGTGAGCATAAAGGCCTTGCTGGCGGCAACCGCAAATCCAATCAAAAATTTACGAACAGAATAATCAAAAAAACATGATCAGAAATTACTTCAAAATAGCTGTCAGAAATATCTCTAAAAATAAAACCTACGCCGCTATCAATGTTTTTGGTTTGGCCATCGCGTTTTTATGCAGTACCCTTTTGTTTCTGAATGCATGGTTCGAGCTATCCTACGACACAGGACATCCCGAAAAAGAAAACATCTTTAAACTCTATAATTACCTGAATGGACCCAATGGAGAAGAGAAAACAGCAAGTATGGGGTATCCGGTAGCTCCAACCGTAAAAAGTGAGATACCGTTTGTAAAAGCTTCTACCCGTTTTATGTGGAATGAAAGCGAAGTGGAATTTAATGGTAAAAAACTCGATCTGCAGGTGAACCTGGTAGATCCCGATTTTTTCTCGGTATTCTCCACTCCAATTCTAAAAGGGAACCGTCACAATCCTCTTCAGGATCCCGGCAATACCGTCATGACAAAATACGCCGCCGAAAGACTGTTTGGAAAAGTGGACCCAATTGGTAAGCGAATAAAGATCAAAGTTATGGGCGAGCCAATAGAATTAACCGTTTCAGCTGTCACCGAAGATTTCCCGGAAAACTCCTCCATAAATTTTGACGTATTGGCCCGTCCTGAACTGCGCAAAGATTATGCCTTTGAAAAAGATGACTGGAACCATCAGAACCACGATGTGTACATAAAAACGACTACGAATTGCAGTCCCGAAAGTGTTGAAAAAAAACTGGGGGAGGTATTAAAAAGGCACCAAACAGAAGATTCCACCTTTATGCGCACTAAAGGCTACAAAAAAAACAAGTACGGGAGCTATTCAGCGTTAAAACTACTGCCCATAACGGAGGTGCATTTTAACCGGGAGATCGGTGCCCATAACGGGGCGACCAGCAAAACGTATATATACACGGTATTACTTATTAGTTTTTTTATACTGGCCATTGCCTGCTTTAACTTTATTAACCTGAATGTCGCGCGGGCGTTTACACGAACCAAAGAAGTTGGGGTAAGGAAGTACTTGGGGGCCACCAGAAAACAAATATTTATGCAAATATGGGGCGAAAGTCTGATAATATGTGTGATTGCCGTTTTAATTGGCGTGTGTGCCGCTACATTTTTGTTCCCGGAGTTTAATAAGCTGTTTGGGTCTCATTTGAGTTTATCATTTTTTCACAAACCCTCTACCTTGATCATGATTATTGCCAGCACGTTAACTATTTCCCTTTGTGCAGGAGGATATCCTGCCATCGCTATTTCCCAGATCTCGGTCTCTGGTATTTTGAAAGGAAACGCCACGTTAAAAAAACCAGGAGCATTCCGAAATTCACTGATCGTTCTTCAATTTACCTCCGCATGTGTGTTAATGGCCGCCACCGTTATTGCTTACCACCAATTTGAATACATCCGAACCCTGCCACTGGGTTACAACAAACAGTCGGTTATCAGCTTCCCTGTAACGGGCAACGACGGGCGTAAAGTACTGAATCAATTCAGAAATGAACTCGCCTCTCAATCTTCCATACTGAGTATTAGCGGGTCAGACATAAACCTGGGATTAGGGATAGACGGTAACACCAGTAAATCAACCAGCGCCTTTTTAATCAAAGGAAAAAACATTTACACCAACTGGATAACTGTGGATTACGACTTCCTAAAAACATTAACCGTTAAACCGTTGAGGGGTAGAGACTTTAGCCGAGAGTTTCCGTCCGATCTTGAAAGAAATTTAGTTGTAACGGAAAGCATGGCCAAACAATTTGGAGAGGCAGATCCCATAGGGCTTACCTTTTCACCCGACTCGGCGGCTCCACCCTACACCATCGTAGGCATCATTCCCGATTTTCATCTGTATTCACTGCATGAGAAATCAGAACCCATTGCCATAAGTATGTCCACCGACCATTCCATACGTTACCTGTTTATCAAAACAACAGGCAATAATCCCCTGCCGGTAATGAAACAAATTGAAAGTACTTTTAAAAAAATTCTACCGGGCAAAGAATTCAAAGGATCGTTTCTGGATGAAAATACAGACAGGTGGTACCGAAAGGAACAAAGGTTATCGTTGCTCCTAGGAATTTCTGCAATTATCGCTATCATTCTTTCCTGTCTTGGATTATTTGCTCTCGCCTTATTAATGATTCAACAGAGGATCAAAGAAATCGGCGTGAGAAAGGTTTTAGGCGCTTCCGTTGTACACATTACAAACTTATTGGCAAAAGATTTTTTAAAACTTGTGTTGCTTTCTTTAATCATTTCAACACCGCTTACCTGGTGGGCCATGAGCCAGTGGTTGCGTGATTTTCCTTACCACATTAACATCGGCTGGCTGACATTTGCATTTGTGGGTTTCGCGGCAATACTTATTTCCCTTGTCACGATTAGTTTTCACACTATTAAAGCGGCAATTGCCAATCCTATAAAAAGTTTAAGAACAGAATAAAATATGATAGAATTAAAAAACATCTACAAATGGGTTAACCAGGGCGGAACCAAATTATTTTTGCTTAAGGACATTAACCTCAACATTCGTGAAGGAGAATTCATTTCCGTAATGGGGCCTTCGGGGTCCGGAAAATCAACTCTGCTCAATGTGATTGGTATGCTCGATGGCTTCGACGAAGGCGCTTATTCTTTTTTCGGACAATCAATTGCGCAACTGAAAGAAAAACAAAAAGCCGAATTGTATAAACAACATGTTGGGTTTGTATTCCAGGCATATCACTTAATTGATGAATTAACGGTTTACGAAAATATTGAAACACCCCTGCTCTACAAAAATTTTAAATCATCAGAGCGAAAAGCCATGGTATCTGATATTCTCGACCGGTTTAACATGGTAGGAAAAAAGGATCTTTTCCCTTCACAGTTATCGGGTGGTCAGCAGCAGTTAGTGGGAATTGCCCGGGCTCTTATCTCATCCCCGAAATTGTTATTGGCCGATGAACCCACCGGTAACCTCAACTCAAAACAGGGAGAAGAAATTATGTCGCTTTTTAAGAAACTAAATCAGGAAGATGGGGTCACCATTATACAGGTAACGCATTCCGAAAAAAATGCCGAATACGGCTCACGCATTATCAATTTGCTGGATGGAAGGGTTGAACATTAAGAAACGATTTATAGTTACGGCGTTACTGTTATCCACCGTCCTATGCAATGCTCAGGATAAACCGGTTTTCACGCTGCAGGGGTGTATCGATCTCGTGTTGAAAAATAATTTAAACGCCCTGAACGCGCTCACGCAAACTGAAATCAGTAAAGCACAATTGCAACAGGCTGGTGCATCCATGTTCCCATCCGTAAATGGTTATGCCAGCCAGGGTGTCAACACCGGAAAAAGTATTAACCCCTACACCAATACATTTATCAATCAGGAAATTGGTACTGGACAGTATGGGGTAAGTGCAGGGCTGACACTATTTAACGGACTATCCAATGTAAATGCCGTTCAACAACGTTCCAATTTATACCAGGCAGATAAAATGGATTACGAGCAGATGAAATTGGACTTAAGTATTCAGGTAACGCAGGCCTACTTTTCGGTTTTAGCCAACGAAGAACTGTTGAACCAGGCCATGGTGCGAAAAGAACTTACGCAAGCGCAATTGGACCGACTGTTTATTTTAGATAAAAACAATGCCATTTCACCTGCTTTGCTTTACGATACAAAGGGTCAACTGGCCAACGATCAACTCTACCAGGTAAACACGAAAACGGCATTACTGTCCGCTAAACTCTCCCTTGCCCAGTTGATCAACACAACCATAAATGCGGAGGCCACTTTTGAAAAAATACAACCGGACGACGGATCCTCTTTTCCATTAGTGGGATTTAACGAGCTGTACCCTCACCTTGCAAAAAACGCCCCCGCACTTAAGTCAGCAGATTACCGAAAAACAGCTGCGCTAAAAGGGCTAAACAGTGCAAGGGGAATGATTTTACCATCGCTCACCCTCAATGGAAGTCTTGGTTCCAATTATTCGAGCGCCGCGCTAACGCAACAATTAACTGGGATAAACTACACAGCAGGCAATTCGTACGTGTCCGTTGCCGGGGCCGACTATGCAGTTTACGACCCGCAATACACCTATAATAGCAGCAAAATTGCTTTTAACAGCCAGCTCAAAAATAATTTAAACACTTACATCGGCCTGAGTTTACAAGTGCCAATTTTAAACGGGCTGAAAACAAGAACTCAAACCAGGATTGGAAAAATAAACTACCTCAGGGCCCGGGAACAACTAAAAACCGCTGAACTGCGTTTCCGATCGCAAATGGAACAAACTTACAATGAAATGGTAAGCGCTTTTGAACGCGGTAAAATATATCAAAATCAGGTAAATGATTATTCCGCTTCTTTTACCATCGCTAAAACAAAATTTGAACAAGGAGCAATTACCAGCATTGAATACACTACTGCAAAAAACAACATGGAAAAAGCGAAGGCAGGTTTAATCACGACACAATATGAATACCTTTTGAAAAAGGAAACATTACGCCTTTATCAGAATGCCAACTAACAAAAAAACGAACAACAAAAAAGGCGGCTCATTATGCCGCCTTTTCAAATTATTATTATTTATTATAAACTCCAGTAAGTAAGGTTTTTCATTTTGTTTTTATACATGCCTTTCACATCCACTAAAATACCTTTGTTGGATAAAATGGATTTAAAGAATTTTTCGTCCAGACCTTTGTACTCTTTGTGGTTTACGGCAATAATCACACCATCATAGCCTTTGGCAAGTTTGTTTAACCCAAAACCGTATTCGTGTTTTAATTCATCGCTATCAGCGTGCGGGTCTACAATTTCCACCTTCACACCAAACGATTTTAATTCTTTCACAATATCGGCCACTTTACTGTTACGAATGTCGCTCACATCCTCCTTAAAGGTAGCTCCCATCACCAGCACTTTTGATTTAGAAATATTTTTACCGGCGGCAATTATTTTTTTAACTGTGGTTTTAGCCACATAAAAACCCATGCTGTCGTTCACATAACGTCCGCTGTTGATCACGCGAGCGTGGTATCCCAAAGATTCGGCCTTGTGGGTCAGGTAATAGGGATCAACGCCAATACAATGGCCGCCGACGAGTCCAGGTGAAAATTTAAGAAAGTTCCATTTGGTACCAGCCGCTTCCAATACATCGTAGGTATTGATATTCATTTTATTAAAAATGATGGAAAGCTCATTCATCAAAGCGATGTTCACATCACGTTGTGTGTTCTCAATAATTTTAGCGGCTTCGGCTACCTTAATGCTGGATGCACGATGGGTTCCGGGCTCCACAATGATCTCGTAGGTTTTAGCAATATTTTCAAGGCTTTCCTTATCACAGCCACTCACAATTTTTAAAATTTTGGTAATGGTATGTTCTTTATCGCCCGGGTTAATGCGCTCCGGTGAATAGCCAACTTTAAAGTCCTTCATGAATTTTAACCCCGAATACTGCTCCAACACCGGGATACAGTCCTCTTCGGTACATCCGGGATAAACAGTAGATTCATACACCACATAGTCACCCTTTTTTAATACTTTACCTACCGTTGTGGAAGCGCCGATAAGCGGCTTCAGATCCGGAAGATTGTGTTCGTCGATGGGTGTTGGCACAGCTACAATAAAAAAAGTAGCTTTCTTAAGGTCCTCTAGTTTATGCGTAAAGGTGATGTCTGAATGTTTAAAATCTTCTTTAGTCAATTCCTGACTGGGGTCAATCCCTTTTTTCATCAGCGCGACACGTTTTTCATTGATATCGAACCCAATCACTTTTATTTTTTTCGCAAAGGCCAAGGCAATCGGTAAACCCACATACCCCAAACCAATTACGGCTACTGTAGCTTCTTTTTTTATTATTTTATTGTAAATCATAGGTCACTTGTATTTTTATTCGTCTTTATATTAATCTTTTTTATAGTCGTCGCCATTAAATTTCGCCGACCAGGTGTACGTATAAGGTATTAATGACACAACGCCTTTTTTCGGATATTGATCCGTAGAGAATTTTTTACGAATAATAGCCCCACCTATTTTGAAGTTATTTCCATCAAAAAAAACCTTTCCGGCAATTTCAAGCGTTGCGCCCGGCTTTAGAGATTTATAAGAACCCCTTCCGTTTTGTTTGATGACGATCGTTTTTATTTCATCTTCCCCGCAGGAAGTACATTGCCAGGTACCAATAAACCCTTCTTTATCAGATGGTACATCTTTTCTACACGAAACAAATACCAATAATAGGGCCACTGTTATTATACTTATTTTATTCATAGTTATTCTAGTCTTTTAAAACCGATGCTGGTCTCAGTGAATAAATCCGCTCAATAATATCCACTACTTTTAACCCTTCCAACGCATTCGTAGAAATTTTATTTTTTCCACTCAGCGTTTCCACCACATTTTCAATCACATTATGGTGATTGTTGGCCGACCCCTTGTATGCGCCATAATCATTAGCAGGATTTGTTTCCGCCAACACAGGCATTACATAATCTTTAATATTACATACCTCAATCTGATCCATGTATTGTCCGCCCACTTTTATACTTCCTTTACTACCAACAATGGTTAACGACGATTCCAGATTTTTGTCCCACACAGCGGTTGAATAGTTGATACAACCCATGCCGCCGTTCACAAAATCGAAACTCACAAAACCACTGTCTTCAAAAGCCGTTGTTTTCTGGTGGTTGAAATCCGCGAATTTTGCCTGAATGTTTGTAATGTCACCAAAAATCCAGTACATGATATCGATCCAATGGCTGAATTGGGTAAAAAGTGTTCCTCCGTCCAAATCCTGTGTGCCTTTCCAGTTACCGGGCTTGTAATAGCGTTCATCGCGGTTCCAGTAACAATTGAGTTGTACCATAAAAACATCACCGATTGTTTTGTTTTCCACGATTTCCTTTAACCAAACGCTTGGCGGAGAGTAACGGTTTTGCATCACACAAAACACCGTACGATGATGGTGCAAAGCTGAATAAATAATTTTTTCACAATCGGCTTTATTTAAGGCCATTGGTTTTTCGACCACCACGTGTTTATTAAAATCAAGTATTTTCAGAGCATGTTCAGCGTGTAAACCATTCGGACTGCAAACATTTACTACCTGCACTTCCGGGTGCGCCGTCAAAAGATCTTCAATGTTGGTGTAAAATTTTTCACCGATTGTTTCAATTCCAAGTTTATCTTTTGGCAAAATATCGCAAACGGCAACCAACTCGCAAGCTGGATTTCTTCGCACCATTTCGGCGTGACGTTTGCCGATATGTCCCTGACCAATTACAGCGAATTTAATTTTGTTATTTTTTTGTTCACTCATGTTTTAATTTTAATTTTTGGATTCGCAGTGGATTCCTCGTTTTGAAATAAGCGTCAAAAATCCGAAGAACACGCTAAAACCATTAAGCGACCCTCACAACGGTATTATTTTCCAGTTTATACCTTTGTCCGCTTTCTTTACAAACAGCCAAATGATCTTTATCAAACTCCAGCCGGTGCCCATATTCGCTCATCCAGCCAATTTGCCTCGATGGGTTACCCACCACCAGGGCATAATCCGGAATATGTTTGGTAACCACAGCTCCTGCCCCAATAAATGCGAACTTTCCGATATCGTGGCCACAAACAATTGTAGCGTTCGCGCCAATGGAGGCTCCATTTCCAACCCTGGTTTTTGCATATTCCGACTTACGGTTAACAGCGCTCCGAGGATTGATCACATTTGTAAAAACCATTGAGGGGCCCAGAAATACATCATCACCACACTCCACGCCTGTATAAATGGAAACATTATTCTGAACCTTTACATTATTCCCTAAAACCACGCCGGGCGATACAACGACGTTTTGTCCCAAATTGCAATTTTTACCAAGTTTACACCCGGGCATGATGTGAGAAAAGTGCCATATTTTAGTACCTTCCCCAATTTCGCAACCTTCGTCAACAATAGCAGAGGGATGGGCAAAATATCTTTGGTTATCCATATTTTTTAAAGAGAACAAAAATAGTAAAATAGATAGGAAGCCAAAACTAATTTTAGCCTAAATTTCAGATAATTAACCGCTTCCCGGCGGCATTATTTTAATATATTTGCCACAGTCCAAACATTATGAATTTTAACTATAAAAAATACCTGCCGTATGCTGCGGCCATCGTTGTTTTCGCAATTATCACCCTCATTTATTTTAAACCGCTTTTAAGCGGCAAAGAACTCAAACAGGATGATATTGCCCGGCACAAAGGCATGAGCAAAGAAATCAGTGATTTCAGGAACCTGAACCACACCGAACCATTGTGGACCAACTCCATGTTTGGAGGAATGCCAGCCTACCAGATTTCCACGCTATACCCTGGCAACTGGCTTGGTAAATTGGATGGGCTTTTCAAACTTTTTCTGCCACATCCCGGCGGATACTTGTTCCTTTACTGTTTAGGTTTTTTCATTCTCCTCCTCTGTCTTCAGGTAAATCCATGGCTTGCCCTGATAGGTGGCGTGGCTTATGGCTTAAGTTCTTACTTTCTGATTATCATTGAAGCAGGACATAACTCCAAAGCCAATGCTCTGGGTTATCTTCCGGCTTTATTAGGGGGTGTTATCCTGATCTTCAGAGGCCGTTTCTGGTTGGGATTGGCATTAACCGCGTTGTTTACCGCTATGGAACTCAACGCCAACCACGTTCAAATATCTTACTACGGTTATATCCTGATCGGGTTCGTGATTGCCGGTTACTTTTTGCACGCGTTTAAGAACAAACAAACCGCTCCTTTTTTCAAGGGCCTCATCTTCTTTTTTATCGCCTCACTTATTGGCGTATTACCAAACGCGGGAAGTTTGCTAAGCACCAATGAATATGGTAAACTAAGCACCCGGGGTAAAACAGAACTTACCATTAATTCGAACCTGAAGGCGAATGAGAACAATGTTACAAGCGGTTTAGATAAAGACTATGCCACACAATGGAGTTATGGGATAGGCGAAACATTTACATTTTTAATTCCCGATTTTAAAGGAGGTGGAAGTTCCCCTATTCGCAATGTGGACAATAACGCGCTTAAAAAAGTAAACCCCGAATACCGCGAACAAGTTGCCTCCAGCAGTTCTTATTTTGGCGATCAACCTTTTACCAGCGGACCTGTATACATCGGGGCCATTATTATTTTCTTCGCTTTTTTGGGAATGTTTGTTATCAAAAACCAAATCAAGTGGCCGTTATTTATTGTTACCCTGCTAACCATCGCATTGGCCTGGGGAAATAATTTTATGGGACTCACCAATTTTTTTATGCACTACGTGCCGGGTTACAATAAATTCAGAGCTGTGAGCATGATCCTTATTGTGGCTGAGCTCACGCTTCCTTTATTGGCCATATTGTGCATTGCCGAACTTGTACGAATTGGTAATTGGAATGAAAAAATCATGCTCCGTCTTCTAAAGAAAGAGGTTCTAATTAAAAAACTGATCCTGATTTCAGTAGTCACAGTGGGAGGCTTTTGCCTGTTGTGTTTTCTGGCGCCTGAACTTTTTAATACCTTTCAAACACATAACGAAGCCGAACAAATGATTGCTCAGGCTGTTCAGGGAGGAAATCCGGAAGATCAGGTAAGAGCTTATGTGATGGAGCTAATGCCACAAATTGAAATTGCCCGTAAAGCCATTTTCAAGTCGGACGCCATGCGGTCGCTAATTTTTGTGTTGCTGGCTTTTGGGGTAATTTACCTGTTTTTTACCAATAAAATTAAAAAGGAATTGGTGTTTGGTGCCTTAGGGGTGTTTATCATAATAGATCTTTGGACCGTAGATCTGCGCTACCTGGATGAAAAATCGTTTGTGACAAAAGAACAAAATCAAAAATTTATTGCAACAAAAAGTAGCGCTGACGAAGAAATACTAAAAGACCCCGCATTGGATTACCGTGTACTGAACTTAAATACCAGCACGTTCAACGATGCCGCCACGTCTTATTTCCATAAATCCATTGGTGGTTATCATGGCGCCAAACTAAAAAAATACGCTGAACTAATCGACTTTCATATCGACAAAGAGATCAATCAATTTTATCGGGAGGCAAATAAAGCATTCAGCAATGATAGTGCCCGAACGGCTCTGCTCGCCAGCCTTAATGTGCTGAACATGTTGAATACCCGGTACATCATTTTACCCGGCGGAGAGGGGAACGAAGAGATTCAGGTGAAAAATCCTGCAGCTAACGGAAATGCCTGGTTTGTAAAATCCGTTCGGTTTGTTGCAAACGCCGACAGTGAAATTGTTGGGCTTTACCAGGTTGATACGAAAACACAAGCCATCGCTCAACAAAAATTCAAAGAAGAACTTCAATTAAAAAACACGTATGAAGGAGAAGGAACCATTCTGCTTAAAACTTATCAGCCAAATTATCTGGCCTACGAAAGCGATACGAAAACTGACGAATTTGCAGTCTTTTCTGAAATCTATTACCCTTATGGATGGAACGCTTATGTGGATGGGCAACTGAAGCCCCATGCCGGTGTCAACTACGTTTTAAGAGGATTACCGGTACCGGCAGGCAAACATAAAATAGAATTTAAATTTGAACCGCAAACCTATAAAACCGGCAACAACATTGCTTTGGCAGGATCTATCGTGCTGCTGCTCACCATAGGAATTAGCATTTATATGGATAGAAGGAACAATGTTATTGTTAGTTAAATCGAAGTTTGTGTTCAAAAAGTACGCAATTTTACTGACAGAAAGACTTTAAATTTGATCTGGAACAATATTTGGTAATAATACATAACAATAAAAAATAAAATTATGGCTTTAGAAATAACAGACGCAAACTTCGAACAGTTAGTCTTAAAAAGTGACAAACCCGTATTGGTAGATTTTTGGGCGGAATGGTGTGGCCCTTGCCGCATGGTTGGTCCGGTAGTAGAAGAATTATCGAAAGAATATGACGGGAAAGCAGTGGTTGGTAAAGTAAATGTTGATTTAAACTCCAACATCAGCTCTACTTATGGTATAAGAAATATCCCAACATTGTTGTACTTTAAAAATGGTCAATTGGTAGATAAACAAGTAGGTGTTGTACCTAAAGCTGCGCTTGCCGCTAAGCTTGATGCTCAGCTATAACCCAAAACCTGATGAACTGAAAAACCACCTCACGAGGTGGTTTTTTTATTCAACCAAACTTCAAACAATTTCCTATCGGAATTTACTTCACGTAATTACCTCTGCACGTCAGGGTGTCGCTGCTTGTTTCATCTGTGTAATTCATCACCAAATTGTTGCCGTTTGGTGTAATGGTTCCGCTGCCTTTAAAGACATGAGTTACCGGAGGCTGTCCGCACAACACAGTTTGCGAAGGAACTGCGATGAGGGAATTGGTACCGCCGCTTAGTAACAAATAAACATTGGCGCTGTCGTAATTTCCAAAACGCCTGAGTCGCAAAGCTGTACCCTGAGTGAATAATTCGGTGTAATTAAATGCGTTGGAATCGCACAACGCGTTTACCGTATAGCTCCCCATAATGGTTTGTTGGGTGTGCCTGACGATCACAGTTCGGCTTGTTTCACCTCTGTTTCCAGCCTTGTCCGACACCGCATAACCAATGGTATAGATCCCAGCAAGATCCACATTCAGATTTCCTGCAACAACAACCGAAGTGGTTAGATCTCCATCCTGCGTATCGAATGCGGTGACACCCATTTCTACATAGTTTCCATGCAAATCCACTGTATCGATCCTACTTCCATTGAGTGCCACAGTTGGCGCGCTGGCGTCCTTTTTTTGGCAGGAAAACCAAACTATTCCCAACAAAACAAATACTCCCATTTTCAACCCCAGTTGTTTCACCGTTCGTTCTGATACCTTTTTTTGTAACCGATTCATATCCGCTATTTATTTCCTATTTGCACGCGTATCCCCTCACTGTGACTGGTAAATTCAGGAGCATACATACATTGTATGCTCGAAATACCATTGCTAAAATTACCGGCGTGACTCACCCAGACAGGGTATTCAAACACATAAGTACCTTTCGGTAAATAAGAAATGAAAAAATTAGTCGCGGCATCCCTGGTACTTTCATAATAGGAAAGTCCATCCTGATAACGGTAGCCGCTAAATACATTCACCGGTTCAAAACCAGAAGCGCGCATATCTTTTAGATGCACATATTCCATATCCCTGTCAGATCTCAGCTCGATGCGCACTTTTATCTTATCCCCCACTTTTAATTTCGTGGTGGCAACAACAGGGGTAATTACCGGGCCACTCGCGGTGTTCACTTCAGCGAATAGTTTTTTTGATAATTTTAAAGGGGTTTCATGCGGGGTTATTTTATCCAACTGCTCAAAATATTGCCAATACACAGCGCCCCAGCTCGCACCCGCATCTTTTTTGGTTACCTTCACTTTCCCCATCGATGGATTGATATCGCTGCCTCTATATGTTTTCTTAAAATAACCGGTACCCGCTTCCGATTTTAAAGTCGGATCATTTTTCAGGTCCAATTTTACTTCTCCCATACTAATCTCCACATTTGTTTCAGTAGCCAACCAGTCGGTTCCTCGCAACAGAAGGGCATAAACCGCTTCGGTGGTTGCGCGGGTAGTTCCCCAGTGTTGAGTTTGTTTACTTTTGATCAACCATGTTTTCAAATCGTCAACAATCCTGGTATCATTTAACACTTCGTCAAACGCTTCTATCATCAGTGCCTGCATTTCAATAGGGGCCTGATACCAATAATACCCTCCATAATTTTCCTTCCAATACATCCCCATCTCTTCGCTGGTAAGTGAATTTTCTTTCAACGATTTTAAAATGTCCAATGGTGTTTTTTTATCCTCGTAGCGGTGAAGAGCGAGGGTTAACATTCCTTGCATGTAGCGGCTATTGTCCAACCAGTATTTTTGCGCCTGCTTTTTATAATATTCAAAAGCTTCTTTGTATGGACGCGACATTTCCTGATCTTTGAAATAACTCCTCATGTACAGGTACTGGATGGCCATGTAATCCAGGTGATTTTCCGAGGAATAGTTTTTCGAATATTTTTTCATCTGATCAAAATGCTGCTTTAGCTTGTTATCGCAAAAAGGGATCGCGTTACGTATCATCGAAAAAATACGAGGATCTTTCTCGGGATTTATGACCCCCAATTTTTGAAGATGTCCGAAACTGCTAAGGATGTGCTGTGTAATATACCAGTCTTCAGGGCAACCCTGAAACCATGGCCATCCGCCATTTACCGTTTGCATTTTTTCCAATTTACTAAGCGCTCCACCTAGCTCCTGACTCATCTTATTGAGATCAAATAAAAGCGCTACCCGTTTTTTGTTCTCACTCTCATTTTTAGCCTGTAAGAGCCACGGGGTTTCTTCAAGTACCAACGCTTTTAACTCCTGATTTTTTTCAAGGTTCGACAGAAACGTTTCCGGGCTGGTAATTTTCCAGGAATCGAACACCTGTTTTATTTTAGGTTTTGAGTTAACGATGTAAGTTGCCAACGCGTTGGAATAATAACGGGCAAAGGTTTGTTCCGCGCACTCGTAGGGATACTCCATCAGGTAAGGAAGGCTCTGAACCGCGTACCAGGCTGGATTTGCGGTAAACTCGAGTGTATACGCGTGGTTTTTAAGCGTTGTGGAATGATTGTTTTGATCGATGAACTTCTTAAAATTAAATTCTTTCGTCTGGTTGCCTCTCACTGGCAGCGGTATACTTTCAGTCACCAACATCCGGTTGGTTAATACGGGTACCACCATCTCTTCACCGTCGCTGAAATTTCCTGCCTTTGCAATCACACGGTACTTAATGGCCTGCACGCCTTCGGGAATGTGTATCCCCCATTCAACCGGCACACTTTGCCCTTTCTTCACTACAAAATTTTTAGCACCTTCATTCACGGCAATAATTTTAGCGGTAATTTCCTGTTCCGTAAACGCGTCATAAAATTTTATTTCCGCTTTGCCAGTCAGATCATTTTCTGAAAGATTGGAAATCTTGGATATAAATGTTATCTGATCATTTTCCCTGAAAAACCTCGGGGCGTTTGGTACAACCATCAGCTCTTTTTGGGTTACCACCTCCTGTTGTGTTTGGCCAAAACTCAAGTCCTTTGTATGAGCAAAGCCCATAAACTTCCATTTAGTAAGGCTTTCAGGAATCGTAAATTTGATGATCACTTCTCCGTTTTCGTTGGTGCGCAATTCAGGAAAAAAGAAAGCCGTTTCGTTAAAATTTTTGCGTGCTGCAACAGGTGCATCCTCTTTACTCGCAGTTTTTGGCCCTCCCGACATTTCCTTTTTGCTTTCACCGGCCTTTTCGGCCGGAGCTCCATTCCCGGCACTAAAACTATCTGAACTCACCTCACTCATGGCTACCGCAGGGGCTGCTACAACCTCTTCTGCCTCGTCCCGGTGCCTACGTCCTGATTTGCTTTTTACAGAAACGGCCTGCAAATTAGCCCTGCCATAGTGCCCGTAGCCGTAATAATTCATGCCAAAATAATTAAGACCGTCGTACGAGATTTCGTCCACGTAAACATAACTCAACGAATTATTACTTACCTGCTGGGAATAGTTTTGACCTTCCAGCGAATGCGCCCACTGGTACCTTGGATAAAAACCGGCATAAATTCCAAAATCCCAGCTATTCGGCCGAAACGCATCAAGTGAAGCGTCGTACATGGCAGCCAGCATTTCAGCGGCGGCCTTATCCCCTTTTTTGTGTTTAACCACCAGCTTCCATTCTTCTCCCTGACCAGGTAATAATTTATTTCGGAAGGAAGTATATTCAATGCTGAGCTCTTTATTACTAAATGGAACAGTTATATAATGGGAGCTGGAATAAACCCTGCCATACTTTATAAAATGGGTGGTGGCCATCATGCCCCCCCTGTTTATTTCCTCTACCGTAACCTCGATCGGTTTCAGGGAGGGCGCGATAAAATTCTGTTTAGCTCCTTGTTCATTTTCAAGTTCGTATAAACAATTTACCGCCGTGTAAGAAGATGCAACAACAAAAGAAGCCTTTTCACCAGGCTCCACGGTGGTTTTAAGAGCGTGTGTCCACTGCGGCGATTTTATCGGTAATTCGGTAGACGAGGGGTCGTAAACCGTTAGGTAATTGACCGATTTTACCTCTTCACCAAATTTATCTTTACAAACACCTTCCACCAGGTAAACACCCGGGGATAAATTTTTAAATTCTGCAATTACGGTGTTTTTATCTGTTGCGGTATTAAAATTACGAGTAAAGGACTTCTTAAGTTTTTCCCACTTATAGTGATTGGTTTCGTCGTCATATAAATCGTTCGGAAATAGTTGATAATATTCCTGCCTCGTATACAGGTGTTTGTCCGGCTGATCCCACAAACGTTTGCGGAACACCTTGACAGGTTGTTTGAGCTCATACACGGAAAGTGTGCCACTAACAAATTCTTCCACACCATTGAGGTTCTGAGCAACAACAGACATTTTTGGCAGATCTTTTACATTCAGTACATCAGGCGATACAACCCGCAGTTCAAGGGTTTTGTAACCAACTCTGAAATCAACGGTATTGCTTCGTGTTTCCCCGTTTACATCTGTTACGTCCACCTGTATTTCATACGTATAAGTCGGATTATCCGATTTATTCGCTGTTGGATCCGGTAAAGCCTTAAACTTAACTTCGAAATAGCCCGATGCATCTGTAGTGGTGATTCCGTTTGTCATCTCCACTTCGGTGTTACCTCCTGAATAATAAGGTTTGTACCAGTACCACCAGTATGGATAGTTAACCCTGCGAACCACTCTGTACTTAACGCCAGCGCCATCTACCATATTGCCCGCATAGGCTCTGGCAAAACCCTTTACACTTACCTCCTCATTCAACTGATAACTTCCCTTAAGCGTGTCGAACTGAGTTTCAAACTTCGGACGTTTGTATTCTTCCACAGAAACATAAGTGGTAGCATAATTATTAGAAATCCGCATTTGTCCGGTTAACACACCTTGCGGCGCTACAAACGAACCAGAGACACTTCCGTAGGCATTGGTGATCAGATCCTGACTGGAAATGAGTTGATTATTGACGTCATGAAAATAAACAGTGAGTGGTGTGTTTGCTAACACTTCCTGCTTGTTTTTAGAGCCCTGAAGTAAAATGGATTTGAAATACACGATCTGACCCGGACGGTAAATAGCCCGGTCGGTAAAAATAAACGAACGGGTTTCTACCTGACCACCCTCATACTCTTTGTATGACGAGAAATTATCCGTAGAAAATAACTGGTCATTTCCGTTGATAAGACCAACAAAAAAATTACCGGCATTGCTGTCATTCGCCTCAATAAAAACGTGGCCGTTTTCATCGCTGGTGTAAAGTTTACCTTTTTGATAATCGTATTTATTGCTTTTATAATTGTAGGTATTGTACCACACCTGAGCGCTCACATTTTTCAGAGCCTTTCCACTCTGCCGATCGAGTGTATAAAAATCGTAACCACCCGATTTTTTCCGTTTATTGAGGTAGGCGATGTCTGACACAACGTAAAGCTGGTAATTCACGTCGTTATCTTTAACCGAGAATTGAGGGGAATCGGAGGCTACCAACACGTAATAGCCGGCGCCCATTGCCGGAATTTTCACCTCGCAGGCATGCGCATTATAATCGTTGTCGTCGGGCAATACCTGCTCAAAAACCTGGGTTTTGGGAAGACCAAGTAATCGGGTAATCAGATCTTTCCCATAATATTTGCGCACCAGTTCAGAATAATCAAAATAATCGGTCTTCACCACTTTGAAATAAATTTTAGAAATATTCCCGTAATTTACGAGCACCCGATTAGGCATCCCCACATCGTTTACCTGCTCGGTAATGAGAGAAAGTGACTTTGCTTTAATGGATGAAATGGTATTTTTAGCCAGTTGTGACCCGCGCGAACCCGGATAATTTTTAACGATTTCTTCACAGATCCCAAGCGCCTTTTTTTTGTTCCACTTAAAACGATCACCGTCCAACGGTTTATAATGGATGGCGTTAGCCAGCCACCATTCAGCTTCCAGGTGTTTTATTTCCGCCAGGCGGCTACTTTTCTCAAATTGTTTCCCCAACCACGCAAGGCTTTGCAGATAAAGGGTATCTTTAAATTCGTTTTTCGAGTTTTCCTTAAAAAACCCAAGACGCTGCATTTCAAGGTCTACCAAGGCTTCCTGATTGTTCGTCTGCACATGAAATTGTTCAAGATCCTGAAACAATTTTACGGCATAGTACTTTAAATCCAGACTGTCCTGAGGTTTTTCAACCGAACAATTCAAAAACTCGGGATAGGGTTTCAGAAAAGCGGCATCATTTACCGCAAATTGGTTGCCAGATATAATTACGTCTGCTTTGCCATCTTTAAAAAAATCGAGCGCACGGTGTGCCAGGAAATCATAAAGCGTTGGCCGCCAGGCGCGCGTTGAATGGGTTCCGCGAACAATTACTTCGTCAAATACACCGACTTTCGTTTCTTTTAATCGGCTCACGTCACCCAGTGAAGCATTGTAGTTAATTGCCGCCGCGCTGATAATAGTTTTTAAATCGTAGGTAGCAATATCCTCTTTATTAAAGTTAACAGTCTGCGAACGGTTATAGAACTTCCACCGGTTCACCTGATAATATTGCCAGTACGAGTCGGCCAATATGCTCTGAAGTACCGGTTTAGCTGGAAAATCAGCGGTTTCCACCTCCTTACTCAGGTCATTGATTGTTTTTTCGAGCGAAAACTCTTCCTTGTATTTATCGAATTTCATGCGGTAGATCACCGCCTTTACAAACTGAGATGGATTTTTTTCGTTTTTTGAGCGGCTGTAAATTTCCTGCACTATTTTCATGGCGCTTTCAGTAAGTCCCTTGTTTTCACAACTATCTACCCGCTTCCACATTTTTTCGTAAGGATCGCCTTTCGCAAATAATAAATGATCATTCCCTACCCACAAATTTAATCCGACACCAATGGTTCCAAGGGAAATTAATCCCAATAACACAGCAATTACTTTTTTTGATAACATACTCACAGTTTTTTATTTAAGATGCGGCCAGGTACATTTTTCCATAAGCTCCTTAAAATTAAAGTAAATTCAGCAAAAAAAAGATTTTAAAATCTATGGAAAAACCCGATATTAGACCTGAGTAATACAAACAATTTATGGAAGGTTTAATCGAGGTCCTTAAAATAATTTTACCCGCGGCGGCCGTATTCTTTGCTGCTTTTTTAATTGTACAGCGTTTTTTAGACAACGAACAAAAAAGAAGAGATCATGACCTTAAAACAAGTAACCATGCCACGATGACGCCCCTTAAAATACAGGCGTATGAACGGATCGTTATTTTTCTTGAACGGATTCACCCTAACAGTTTGGTGGTAAGAGTGAACAAACATGGCATCACCGCTCATCAGTTGCATATGGATTTGATAAAAACAGTTAAAAGCGAATACGAACACAACCTGGCGCAGCAAATTTATGTAAGCCACAACTCCTGGGAACTGGTAAAAACCGCAAAGGAAGAAATTATTAAGTTGATCAACATTTCAGCCACAAAAGTGGCGCATGATAGTCCCGCCAATGAACTTGCCATGATGGTGCTTAACATCACGTCCAGTCTTGAAAAAAAACTTCCCAATGAAGTGGCGCTGGAATATGTAAAAAAAGAAATTAATCAGGTGTTTTAAATTTGCGATCGGACGATAACCGCCGGTAGATTCCTGTTAACAATAACTTATGCAAGACTTATTTTCAGAATTTAAAAAAACAACCGCGGCTGAATGGAAGGCCAGAATGATCAAAGACCTGAAAGGGGAAGCCTATGAAACCCTGATCTGGAAAAATGAAAACGGTTTTGACCTGCAACCTTTTTATACCGCCGAAGATCTGAAAACAAACTATACGCCGGCCTTTTCACACAGCAGTTGGGAGATTGGCGTTACGGCAAAAACAGGTAATGCAAAACAAATTAACGCGCAACTGCTTCGTGATCTTGCCGGTGGAGCCAGTTCCATTACGCTCATCTGTCGGGAACTCGATCTGGAGATGGCGCTACATGAGGTGCAACTCCGTTATATTCACGCGGTATTTTATGTGAACGATAAAAATTATCAGGCATTAACGGCTTACCTGCAAAAACATTACAACCTGGATGAACTCAACTGCTGTATCCTTCCTGAGGAGTTAAAGACAAACGCTCAGCTTTCGGAATGGATCCATAAAACGGCGGTTTACGGTAAATACAAAACTATAAAAACGAACGCCGCAGACATTTTAAACTTCCACAATCTGGATTGTTTTGCCTATTACGAAGTGGCCATCGCGCTTTCGGCGCTCAACGAGCACCTGAATTATCTTGCACAAAATAATATAAAAACCGAGGCCGCCTTCGTAATTAAAACAGGGGTTAACACGGACTACTTTGTGCAGATTGCGAAACTCCGAGCCATCCGGCGTTTGTGGAATATTTTAAAAACCGAATACGGCATCGTTAACGAACTATACGTGCTTGTTGAAACCAGTCTTACCAACAAATCCATTTCTGATAGTTACAATAATTTACTCAGAACCACCCTCGAAGCCATGGCAGCGGTATCAGGGGGTTGTAACGAGCTTACCATTAACGGGTTTGACGCTTTTTTCGAAGTCAACGGGTCACTGTCGGCGCGAATGGCAATTAACCAACAACTCATTCTGAAAGAAGAAAGTTACCTCGATAAAATGGCAGACACGGCCTGTGGCTCCTACTACATCGAACATTTAACGGACAGTCTGGCTCAAACAGCGCTGAACGAATTCAAACGCTTTGAAAAAGAAGGCGGCTATTTTAGCTGCATCGAGAAAAACATTTTCACCACCGACATCGCCGGGCAGGCCCGTCAACACCAGGCCGCCATTGATGCGAAAGCGCAAACAGTTATCGGGGTGAACAAATTCAGGAATGAAAAAGAAAAAATTCCTCTGTCCGCTCAAAACATGGCCGATCTTAAAAAATTGCCCATCAACAACCCTGTTCTAAACTTTGAACTTGACAACTTCTTCACCAAACATGCGTAAGTCATTCGATACACTCCAATACAAACCGAAAGGGGAAGGCGTTCCTGCTTCTGCCGAAACATTTGTTACCGCCGAACAAATCCATCTGGCCGCAAACTATACCTACCCTGACGTGCAAACGTTTGAACACCTGAATTACGCAGCAGGACTCCCTCCATTTTTGCGGGGACCTTATAGCAGCATGTATGTAAAGAATCCGTGGACCATCAGGCAATATGCTGGCTTTAGCACGGCCGAAGACAGCAATGCCTTTTACAAACGGAATTTGGCGGCCGGTCAAAAAGGGCTTTCAGTGGCCTTTGATCTGGCCACCCACAGGGGTTATGACAGTGATAACGAGCGTGTGGAAGGAGATGTTGGAAAAGCCGGTGTGGCCATTGACAGTATTCTGGACATGAAGATTTTGTTCGATGGTATTCCCCTCGATGAAATGAGCGTATCTATGACCATGAACGGTGCCGTATTACCTATACTTGCGTTTTACATCGTAGCTGCAAAGGAGCAGGGCGTTAGCATGGATAAACTTTCGGGAACCATTCAGAATGATATCCTCAAAGAGTTCATGGTGCGCAACACATACATTTATCCACCCGCGCCCAGCATGAAAATAATCGCGGATATTTTTGAATTCACCTCCCGCAACATGCCTAAGTTTAATTCGATCTCCATCAGTGGTTATCACATGCAGGAGGCCGGCGCTACCGCCGATATTGAACTGGCTTACACATTGGCCGATGGCCTGGAATACCTGAGGACCGGCATTAACGCGGGCCTGGAAATTGATAATTTTGCGCCACGACTTTCTTTCTTTTGGGCCATTGGCATGAACCACTTTATGGAAATCGCAAAAATGCGTGCCGCCCGTATGTTGTGGGCCAAACTGGTGAAACAATTTAACCCTAAAAGTGAAAAATCGCTGGCACTGAGAACCCATTGCCAGACAAGCGGATGGAGTTTAACGGAACAAGATCCATTTAACAACGTAACGCGTACTGCCGTAGAAGCATTGGCCGCCGTGATGGGCCATACCCAAAGTCTTCACACGAATGCACTGGATGAAGCCATTGCACTGCCTACTGATTTTAGCGCACGCATCGCCCGAAACACGCAGCTCGTATTGCAAAACGAAGCCAACCTCACCCGGGTGGTAGACCCCTGGGGTGGCAGCTACCACGTGGAAAAACTTACCCACGATCTCGCTCACAAAGCCTGGGCCCTGATAGAAGAAGTTGAAAAACTGGGTGGCATGGCCAAAGCGATTGAAACGGGTATTCCTAAAATGCGCATTGAAGAAGCCGCGGCCCGTAAACAAGCCCGGATTGATGGTGGTCAGGACATCATTGTGGGCGTAAACCGTTACCGCACGGATGAAAAACACGACGTAGAAATACTGGATGTAGATAATACCAGGGTGCGCGCCGGACAAATTGCGCGGCTGAACACACTTAAAGCCGAACGCGACGCGAAGAAGGTGGAAGACGCTTTAACGGCACTTACCGAATGCGCACGAAGCGGAAAAGGAAACTTACTGGAACTCGCCATTCATGCCGCTGAGTGCCGGTGTACTTTAGGTGAAATATCTTCGGCCCTGGAAAAAATATTTGGCAGGTACAAGGCGCAAATAAAATCCATTGCAGGGGTATATAGTAAAGAAATTAAAATGGACAAAGACTTTTTAACCGCCCGCGGCCTGGCAGATCAATTTGCCGACATGGACGGACGCAGACCCCGCATCATGGTGGCCAAAATGGGGCAGGATGGTCACGACCGCGGTGCAAAAGTAATAGCCACCAGTTTCGCCGATCTTGGTTTTGATGTGGACATTGGCCCCTTGTTTCAAACACCGCACGAAGCGGCCAAACAAGCCGTGGAAAATGATGTGCATGTTTTAGGCGTGTCGAGCCTCGCCGCGGGTCATAAAACTCTGGTACCACAGGTAATTGCTGAACTTAAAAAATTTGGCCGCGACGACATCATGGTGGTGGCCGGTGGCGTGATCCCACAGCAGGATTACGACTTCCTTTACCAGGCCGGTGTTTCGTTTATTTTTGGTCCCGGTACGGTCATCAGTAAAAGTGCCATTGACATTCTGGAGAAACTGATCAGAAATAATTCCTGAAACTCACAGATCAAATAGAATAGCCACAGCCGGTCATTTCGAATGACATGCGCAATGATCCGATGACCGGGGAACTTCAATAACAAACGCTACAGAATTCTTTTCATTCCAAAAAATCACTAATCGGCCGGTATTAACAGGTCGTTAAAATCGGCTAAATTTTCCATAAACGGTATTTATCCATTTTAGTAAAATGGGGTTCAGTCAAAATTACCCTACTTTTGATCTGTAAAACCATGAAAGCAATCATCCACACGCAATACGGCTCACCCGAAGTACTTCAACTGGCTGAGATCGATCAACCAACGCCAAAAGACAACGACATTCTGGTAAAAATTTACGCCTCTACGGTAAACCGCACCGACTGTGGATTCCGGAGCGCTGAATATTTTATTTCCAGATTTTTCAGCGGACTTTTCCGACCTAATAACCAGGTACTCGGCAACGAATTTGCCGGGGTGGTTGAAGCTGTGGGAAAAAACGTAAGCATGTTTAAGACCGGTGACCGGGTATTTGGCTATAACGATAAAACCTTTGGCGGAAACGCGGAGTACCTGGTGGTTAACGAACACAGCCCGGTGACCACGATACCTGAAAATATTTCTTTCGAAACGGCAGCCTGCAGCACAGAAGGTTCGCACTATGCCTTATGCGACCTGCGGGCCGCTAAGATACAACCCGGTCAACAGTATTTAATTAACGGAACCACCGGTGCTATTGGCAGCGCGGCGGTGCAACTGGCCAAATATTTTGGTTGCGAGGTGACCGCGGTTTGTGACACCAAACACATGGAACTTGTAAAATCCTTAGGCGCCGACCATGTGGTGGATTATACAACCGAAGATTTTACCAAACTGACTACAACGTTTGATGTGGTTTTTGACGCTGTCGGCAAAAGCTCTTTTAGTAAGTGTAAACCCTTATTAAAAAAGAAAGGCATTTACATGTCCACGGAATTAGGTCCGGGTTCCCAAAATCCTTTTCTGGCAATGATCACGCCCTGGTTGGGAGGAAAAAAAGTACTGTTCCCTATCCAGTTCATGAAGAAAGAAGACCTCCTGTTTATTAAAGAACTTCTGGAAAGTGGAAAATTTAAACCCGTGATTGACAGAAGCTACCCGCTCGAAAAAACCAGGGAAGCCCATTATTATGTGGAAACGGGACAAAAAATTGGCAACGTGGTCATAACGGTCCGCAGTGACTCCACCAACTAAACATACAGACGGATAACATCTTGCTATCGTATGCAGGACACGAAAGGATCTTTAATCCTGCAAAAAACCAAACTTACCGGCTTTATAATCCTCAATAGCCTGATGGATCTCCTCTTCGGTATTCATCACAAAAGGGCCGTAACTGACGTAGGGCTCATTCAACGACTCCCCGCTTAACACCAGCAAAATGGTTTTTTTAGAGGCCGTGATGTGGATCTCACCCGCCTCATTTTTAAACTGAATGTAATGATTTTCGGGTACCTGCGTTTCGTTGAGGGTAATGCCCCCATCAATGACCAGTATGCCCGAATTATAATTAGCCGGCAGGGTAAAATCCACTTTGCCCCCGGCATTTAAATGAATGTCGTATATGTGCGCGGGCGAATAGGTGTCGGCAATTCCCTTAATGCCATTGTATTCCCCGGATACCACGTGCACGGTTCCCATGCCGTTTGCGAGGTCAATTTTTGGTTTTTTGGCATGCAAAATGCTCTGGTATTTGGCAGGCACCATTTTGTGTTTTTTAGGCAGGTTGATCCACAGTTGCACCATTTCAAAAGCGCCGCCTTTTTGGTCGAAGGTTTTTTCGTGGTATTCTTTGTGCAAAACGCCCCCACCGGCGGTCATCCATTGCACGTCCCCGGGATTAATCACGCCGCTGTTCCCGGCGCTATCGTGATGCGCCACACTCCCTTTATAGGCAAACGTAATAGTTTCAATGCCCCTGTGTGGGTGCACCCCTACCCCGCGCGAAATTTCGGATGGTGGAAAATTAACTTCCGCATTAAAATCCAGTAAAAAAAACGGGCTCATGCGTTCCTCAAAACCTTTTCCGTTCGGAAAAAAATTCATCACCTTAAACCCATCGCCCACCATGTGGGTATTGGTAGGGGAATACACCCCTTCGATGCCGCGGTACCGTGAATTTTTGCCAGGATACTGAAACACGTTTCCGAAAGCGCCGCTTATGCTCAGAAAAAAGGTACTCAAAGCCCCCTTTCTAATAAAATCTTTTCTATCCATCACTAAATTTCTTAATTAAGGTTGTACAGATAAATTTATAGAATATCTTTAAAAAAGAAAAGCTAATTTATTCCAAACAGTCACAATGAAAAAAACCCTCCTGATTACCTCAACGCTTACACTTACAGTATTGTTTACGGCCTGCGATAGAAAAACGTCCTGCACCTGCAAGGACGCCAACGGACAGGTTGTAAAATACAGCGAGCTCACCTCGAACCAAAAGGATCGCGATTTTTTTGAAAGTGAATGCGCTCAAACAAAAGTACAATCGGTGAAAGATTCAACCACTGTGTATACCCCCTGCGAAATTACCGGTTAATGGTTGTCTTGCTCTATCACTGCCATTAGTATTTCTTGCTTCTCAAGATTTCCAGTCTCGTCCTCATCTGCAGCGAGGAGGTTTTAAATTGGCGTTTATAACGCCACAATTCCTATTAAATGTAAGAAACGTTAACTCGTCCTTTTTCATTCCCATAATCATTAACGCTGTTGAAAACACACTCTTCACAATTACTTACAATCTATCGCCACTCATAACAAAAAAAATACAACTATTTGTAGTAGCTGCGTTGCAAACGCAGAGCTAAAACATCCTCGTTTCCGCTAGCGCTCAAACGAGGACGAGGGGGAGTTACGGTTTTTCACCAGCGGACAGGAATTAAAAAAGAGAGTGGTGAACTCTCCTTTCTGGTTTAGTTAATTAGCAGGAAACTAGATTTGATATTTAATGGCAACTAGGATCACCATAGTTTTCTGGGAAGCTCGTAAAGCCATAAACTCTCAGTGGTTTGATATGGCTCATATGGATAGATAACCGCCATTACAAATACTTTATTTTCCTCAGTGGTTATCTGATAAAATGTTAAGTAATTGGCCGTTGGTACGAATGATTCTTCATCTAGTTTTTCAACATTAAGGATTTCTCCCTTTTCAATTAGTCTCATTGCCATACTATACTTGTCGTCTGAGTACGTAATATTTAGTACTTTCTTCGTTTCTAATATGGTATATTTTGAATCTGTTTCAAGATTAAAAATTTTATTAACCTTTGCTAAGCTTTCTTTCTCCAAAACTATTGAGAGCTCTTCTTTCGTTTTTACACCATATTCTCGCATCGTACTTTTCACGAAGTCTTTCTCTCCGAAAATAAATGTTTTAAGTGCATCAAGTATTTTCATCATCGCATAATTAGTGGTTGTTTAATCTGAAGTTTATCTGTTGGCATAATGTTAAACCCGCTTTGATTCATATTCACATTCTTCGGCATACTTCCATCAGGCATTGGCATTGCGGCCGACATCCCTCCAACTATTCCGCCAACTATACCACCTACAAAAGCCCCCCCCTGGCCCACCAATAGCACCAGCTTCTGCTCCAATTTGGCCACCGACCCAAGCACCTCCCCACACAGAAGCCTCAGTAGCAATAGACTTCGCAGAATACCCGTCTGATTTAATATTTTCAAATGACTGATAGGCTCCTACAACAACAAATGCTTTTCCCAATGCTCCAACTTTAACCATTGATTCATTTACTGTTTCATTGGTCACCCAGAATCGTGAGTTTGCCATAGGTTGAGTACCAGTTGGTTTCATATTTTCTGCTGATGAAAGAAAAGGTTCTGGAGTCTTGGCACGCATTTCAGTTATAGCTTTTTCTCTTAAATTTCTACCGAGTTGATTATCTTTTCCACTAAGTTGCTCCAAATTTTTGACTTTTTCAACATATTTCTCTCTCACAGAAGACGCTTTTGCAGCCGAAATTCCCATACCTCCCGCCATTGTTTGAACAGCAAAATCTTTATTTTGCTCTTTCGAGCCGCCTTCTGAAATATTATCTTTAGAAAGAAAGCTATAATCAAATTTTGGACCTTGTTCCACAGGTTTACCAGTTGCCCCAACCGATGGCGCAGCTAATGGAGTATTACCAGTACTTGTTTGGGTATTTTGAGTGGTATTACTTGTATCTGGTTTCTGTTCGCCTGTTCCCTGCATCCCATCAATATCATAATCTCCAATGGGCTTGTTTCCAGCATAGTTATACGGTGTAAGATGGACGTATTGTGCCGCCAGCGGATCAACACTAATAAACCTACACGTCCACGCAGCATAGTACCTTGCCCCATAATAATAGAGCCCCGATTCAGCGTCTCTCTCCTTGCCTACATACCGGTACCGTTTATAAGTAAAGGTCCTTAAACTCGAATCCCCAAAGGGGTAATATTCTTCT